>Ga0307507_10001137_pt1 | contig 58974 bp, 34 predicted proteins | sample 7_EM_MG_FD_207223 | JGI IMG/M metagenome (GOLD analysis project Ga0307507, IMG submission 207223) | Populus trichocarpa ectomycorrhiza microbial communities from riparian zone in the Pacific Northwest, United States - 7_EM | ecosystem: Host-associated > Plants > Roots > Unclassified | place... | reverse complement strand
GCAGCTCCTACCTGTTGGATATTTGATCGACCTGGAAATATCGACCTGTTCGTTCCAGGTGGGTTTTTTGGGCGACGAACAGGTGGGCGCGAACAGGTGAAAAAAAGTTAGTAAACCAGCCCTAAGGCTGATTCGCAACACTTGTAAAGCGCGTAAACGATATCCGCGTTGCGGAGGTTGCGGATATTAAAATAACTCAACACCAGTATTTTATATCATTTCCCAAAGTTTATTAATTACGTAACAGAACCTTGGCTTTTAGAATGTGTTATTTTTATAAAAAAAAACGCGTTATTAAGAGCGTAACCTCTATATAATTTTATTAAACGCCAGCAAACGCTACCTAATATACATAAAACCCGTATAGATCTACGATAGGTACCTTAAAGAACCTTAGGCAGTTATTGTTTGGGTAGGCCGTACAGAGGCTCTGTGAATAAAAGCTCTGCACAAAGCTTTTATATAGAGCCTCCGTAGTAGAGCCGTCGTACGCAGAACCGTCGTGCAGAGCATCCGTATGCAGAGCTTCGTGCAGAGCCTCCGTACGCAGAGCTTTGTGTGGAGCTTCGTGCAAAGCTTCGTGCGGAGCTTCGTGCAGAGGCTTCGTGCAGACCCTGAGTAGGCGAATTGCCCATTCGGCGGCGCTTTCTACTAGATATCATGGAGGCGTACGGAGTAGATATACTCATCCATTATAGAGCTGCTTCTGCGGATCAATTTGACGGTATTTCTGAGATAATAGCTGTTGTGGGGGTGTAGATTAATTTCATTAAAGAAGGTGACTGCTCTACATATAAAATAACGTGTTTTACCACTCACTGGACCACCTCAAAAAACCACCAAAATTCGGGAAAATCGCATCTTGATATCTCAACAACGGCTTAATAATAAATTCTTAAATTTTATAATTAGCTTTTTATGCCTATTTTGAGACTCTAATCTAACTTTAAAAGTAATTTAGTAAGTGGTTCTAGAGGAATAGTAATTCCGCTTAAAATTGGGGGCCAAAACTCGATATCTTAACAACGGCTAGGCTTATTATTCCAGAACTTTAGCAGGAGTCTTAAAATAGGTATAAACCGCTAGATATAAAATTTTAGAATTTATTATTAAGCCGTTGTTGAGATATCAAGACGCGATTTTCCCGATTTTTGGTGGTTTTTTGAGGTGGTCCAGTGAGTGGTTCGGTCCGGTGAGTGGTAAAACACGTTAAGTTGTATCGCTCGATAAACCTCGCGAAAGTCCCTCAGACCATAGAATCAACTTTTTGACAAAAAAGGTTAGCGATATCCGCTTGCGGATATACGTATGTCCGCTAATTGATTCTATGGTCTGAGCTTACTGAGGTAACTAGTTAGACCAGGCTGAGTTGAAGGCTTTGTTGCCTACCATTACCCGTGACGTTTTGGTTTTCGTAAACTCAACCAACACCACCTCGCTAGCTAGGTGGCGGTGTATAGCCCAGCAAGGAACCCAGCCGATTTTAACTAGCGATTGCTAACAAAACATAAAATCCCTTAAAACTAAGATAATAAACCATATAGTATATATTATTATAATCTAAGTTAGTAGAAATAATAAAGAGTTCCATCTCTCTATACTTGCTCTCTTTTTAAATATTAAACTCTCTCTAGGAATAAAATCTTTATTTTCTAGTAGAGAGATAATTAAGATTTTTACAGTTATAGATTTAATAAGAATATAGTAGATTTCTATACTTTAAAAAGCAAGTAGGTATAGAAAGATAGTAATAATAAAGAGTTCTAGCAAGTTTAATTATACTATTTATATAGTTTATAATTTATTATTAAAGTTTCAAATTTTTTAACCAATTTTTGGTTTTGTTAGCAATTTGCTAGTTAAAAATTTCTGGGTTCCTTACTGGGCTATACACCGTGCTAGCAGCCACCTAGCTAGTGAGGTGGTGTTGGTTAAGTTTACAAAAACCAAAACGTTATGGGTAAGTAATAGATATATTCTGCCGTTAAATTATTTAGGGCGGTTAGCGAGTGGTAAGCCAAACTTCCTAATTAGGAAGGTGTAAATACTTTAGTTAGCGACCTCTGTGCTTTAGGGTGGGTTTGGTTGTAGCTCTAGATTAAATCTAGAGGCTTTAGAACCAAGTTGATCTGGAGCTTACCTTAGCAGGCTTAGACGTGATTCTGTTAGTACGGATTTTTAATTAGTCCGCAAGCTGACTAACTATATTTATGCGAAACCACCAGAATTATGTCTAAGCCACATTTCTAACGTTTCTTAGTTTTTCAGTAATATCCGCGTTGTGGAGGTTGCGGATATTAAAATAACTTAACACTAGTATTTTATATCCTTCCCCAAAGTTAATCGATTATATAATAGAACGTAGGCTTTTAGAATATATTATTTTTATTACTTAGGTATTTTTAGGTCTTGTGATCATTTTTATTAAAAAAAAACGCGTTATTAGCAATTCTGCGACTATATATAACTTTATTAAACGCTAGCTAATATATATAAAACCTATATAGATCCATAATAGCCACTTTAAAGAACCCATTATAGCCTAGCGGATATATAGCGTCTATATTATAGTGTATAACACCTACTAAAACCTTATCGTGTGCCAACTATTAAGTTACGGATATCCAAGCAAATCTACTATATACCAGCACCAAAACCCACTAGGCGGAGAGGGAGGAAGTTAAATAAGGTGCTAGAGTAGCCGCGGCCGCATTAGGTGTTGGATAATTGGACTTAAAGGAGTTGTAGAACAGACTAGGAGCAATAGCTATAGGACCTTTAAGATCAGCTTCTTACGCTTCGCGGAGAGAGCAAGGCCGGTAGCTAAGCAAGGTTAATAAGGCTATTGCTTTTTTATATCTATATTACGGACGTGCGGAGCAGCTTAAAGCCCTTAGGTGGCTGCTGTTTGAGAAAAAAGATATAATACTTATTACAAAAACCTCATTTGGCAAGAGCATAATAATGCAAGTAATGCCATGTCTTGTTTAGGCCTTAGTAGTAATTATTATCTTGCCACTTAATGCGATTAGTGTGGAGTAGAAGATAAAGATTAAGGAGCTTCCTAGAATAAGGCTGGTTTATATATACGCCAAGACAATATCCGCACGTCTTTTATGGGAAATCCGTATTGGAGTATATACCTATATTTTAATATCGCTAGAGCTGTTGGTTGGCGAAAGGTTTTATAAGACTCTTACTAACCCTACCTTTCATGCGCATATTGGCTTAGTAGTAATTAATAAGGTGCACCTTGTGGCTAATTAGGGGGGTTTGTTCTGGAATTCGTATACACAGCTATAGAAAGTGTGGTTATTATTAAGGCGGAAGCCTTGGTTTACTTATACTATAACACTTAATAATATAACGTTTAAGATTGTTTAAGAGTTAGTGGGCTTTTGAAATAATATTAATATAGTACAGATATTAATTGACCGGCCAGATCTATTAATTATTAAAGAATACGTTAAATAGGGAAGTAAGAAGTCCTTTAAAAGCTTATACTTTGTTATAGACCGCGCGTATACCGCTATATCCGCTAAGTAGAGAATCTAATATATGCCAACTCCCCACCAGATCCTAAAGATAATTATCTTTCTTAATTTAAAGGACCTAATATTACTAGGCAGGAACTTAATTTGTTTATAGTTAGTATATTATAGGTACTAGAAAGCGCAGGCTAGAAGAGCTGTTCAGCTTTATTATATATCGTTAGCTATTGCGGATAAAGACAGACTATATAAGGAGTTTAGAAAACCTAACTTAGAAATCCATATTCTGCTCTCCTCTAACGCGCTTGCCTATAGCGCTAATATTCCTGATATTAACTGTGTCGCGTAGTATTGCATGCACAAAGACAAGTCCATTAATATAATATAGCAACGACTTGGATATAGTGCTTATAGTAGTAGTTAAATAGGTAAGGCGATATTTCTAATTAAGGATTGGTATAAAGGTCCACGTAAGGATATTACTAGGCCAGCCAAAAATTGCAGTCGTACTAGTAGAGCCTTCCAATCTCAGCCAAGTTAACTTAGCCGCGAATATTATGTCGAGCGATAGGTGCTATAAGAGGACGGGGCTACTGATTTTACTAGCGATATATCTTTAAGAGTGTCTATATACAGTAATATTAATTCTAATCCATCCGCATTTAATATAGGGCGAGAGCTTAGTCTAGGTGGAACATCTATAGTTCTACCTATAGATATTCTACTAAAGAAGCCAGCGTAGCGCCTAAAGACTAAAGCTAAGAAAAGAGCAGCTCTCTCCCATTATATATATGCTCTTGTGAATAAGGAAAAGGGCTGCTTACAAAATATTATATTAGAGAACTATAAGGAACAGTCTCCGTCTACTAGTAGCTAGGGTTGTTGCTTTAACTATAATCCTACTTTACGGGCTTTTAAAGAGTTTAATATCTACAAGCTATATATAAAGGGGATTCCAAGGAAGATACACTAAAAGGCCTTTGCTATAAGCATAAAAAACTGGTTCTATAACTAGATAGAGAAGAAATATTAGCACGCTATTTGGAATCTAACCTTAAGCTACGTTATATCCAATAAGTAAATTGCCGCCCTCTACAGCTGCGCTTGGTATATAACTAGCCATAAGGCGCTTAAGAAAAACCTACCTAATTAGAATTGTAATTAGCTTAGTAATAATCTAGATAAGTTTATTGCCTTTATTTAAGTAGAGGTAGAAAAGGTAAATTAGGCAGAGAGCTAGCTATTAGCGTTAGCAAGCAAATCAAAAGGTAGCGCAGAGCGGATATTACTACGGTCTAGGGTAGCAGAGAGGCGTATAGTATTAGCAGCTTGATATCCGCAAATATAAGTAGCCTAGCTACCTTAATCGATATCCACCAAAAATCTGTATATAGGGCTGCCGACACTATTACCTTCTTAGCCTATATCTAGCAGGAACGCGCAGCTGGCTAGCTTAAACTCTAGCTAGTAGAACACCTTTAAGCCAAGTATACTAATACCCTATAATGGATATCAGTCCTGGTAACGCGACGGTCGGGTCCAGTTTTTAACATAGGGCGGATATTCAGAATCCCAAAGTCAGGCCGGGTATTAACAGCCCTAGGGCAACAATTAGCGTTAGTTATTAGGTATTAAGTATCAGCCTCTTAAATATTAGGGTCTATACTATAACAATAAACATTAACTCCCTATAGCTCCTAGATATCCGAGTCTATACTATAGTATTAGAAACCAGTCTCTAGGGTAGGCTAGGTATTATAGCTTATAAGGCAGCTCCGCATCTTAACCCTTAGAATAATCTAGATATTAGAGCTTACAGCGCAGTATTAGGTCTTAGCCCTTAGAGCAATCTGGATATTAGAGCTTATAGCGAAGCATTAAGTCTTAACCCTTAGAGCAATCTGGATATTAAAGCTTATAACGCGGCATTAAATCTAAATCCTTAGGGCAGTCTAAGTATTAGAGCTTATAGTGCAATACTAAGTCTTAACTTTCAGATAAGCCTAAGGTTTAATATTCGCAATATAGTACTAGATCTCCAATTACGAAAAATTCTAAAGTTTAAGATCTATACCGTAGCACCAGTTCCTAGGTAGTAGTAAATCCAGAAATTTAGAATTTATAACACAGTATTAGATCTCCACTCCTAGAAAATCCTAAGGCTTAGGATTTAAGTTATAATACTAGATCTCCGCTCCTAGGAAACTCTAAGGCTTAGGGTTTATAGGCTAATGCTTAATCTCCACCCTCTAAACTAGGCGTAGTTTAGAATTTGCGTGCTAATGCTCAATCCCCGCCTTCTAAATTAGGTGTAGCTTAGAATTTACAGTCTAATATTTAATCTCTGCTCTCTAAACTAAGCATAGCTTAAAACCTGCAGCCTAGTACTCGATCTCTGCCCTCAGTTTTGGATATAACGCAGCTTTAGTAGGTTGGTATTTAATATTCCTTAGCGTTCCACTCGTTTGTTAACTTAACTAAGACTTAGGCAGAGCTCTAATTAATATCTAGGTATTAAGTATCGATCTCTATATACGCATTTAAATAGTCTATTAGATTCTTATCTAGAGAGATACTAAGGTTTGTACCTAAAGCTCCTAAAACCCGTAGAACCTATATTATATTAGCCATTTAGTTTAAGTGTCTTATAATCCTCTTAACCAGATATTATCCGTTCTTCTTAGGCTACTATACCTTAAGCCTCTTAGCTAATATTAGATCCCCTTTACAGTAAGAGAAAACAAAAGGACGTATCTACATACTTTAAAAGTAAGAAATCCGCTTACTAAGTAAACCTAATATCCGCTTATAACCTGTCGGAATATATGGACAGAAGTTACGTGGTTACGTGTCGTCGACGTGTCGTCGTCGTGTCTTTAATTAGTTATCCTTATGGTGACTAATCAGCCCCCTACTTAGGCACCGCGATCCTTACGATCCTCTGCTTTCTGTACCTATTAGACAAGAATCAAACCATCAGTTAATAGGCCAAACAAGTGCACTTAGGTGTTACCGACATTGATCAATGGTCAACCTCACCGGTTGGCTATAGAGCAACAAGGTTCACTGCCGCCCCAGCAGCTTCGATTGAAAGCAGCATCCCAGTACCTAGCAGCAAAACCAGCACCCAGCAGTTCCGGCAGCACCCAACCCCAGCAGCTTAGAATATACGACAAATACGCAACGCACAAGACATTCTACAGCACGCAAATCAACCCCCAGTACGACCTCTTTACTGAGTGCCAGTACCCCCAGCTTTGACAGCATCCAACGTCCAACAGCCCTCGGGCAGTACCCCAGCAGCAGCTACCCCAGCAGTACTACGGCAGCGCTCTAGCCGTACACAGCACACCAGCTTTGACAGCACCCAACATCCAATTACCCAACAGCTTTATGCAGTACCCCAGTGTAGCGACGCAACTTAGCAGCAAACCAATACCCAGTACGCGTTTTAGCATACAAATCAACATCCAACAGCCCTCGGGCAGTACCCCAGCAGCTACCTCAGCAGCTACCCCAGCAGTACTACGGCAGCGCTCTAGCCGTACACAGCACACCAGCTTTTACAGCATCCAACAACCCAGCAGCATCAGCAGCACCAAAACACCCAGCTACCTTAGACTTGCGGAAAACCAGTAACAGAAGTGTCACTGAGTACTGGGAGATACCAAGTTGCGTCCATCACGCAGAACAACCACGTTTACGAAGATTTGGTCGAGTACTTTAGGTCAGAAGTGTTACTGAACCTAGGGTCCCAAGTCAACGTCCGAAACGCGCTCCCCTCTACCTATAATCCCGACACCGTCTGCTATCTTCCTTGCAGATCTGCCACGTTGGAAATCACGTCAACAGCGCGCATACAACGCCAGCGCGCTCCCCATCCTCTGCCCTCTCGAATCTACCGGCATCTACGACAGTTATAACTCCGCCAGAGGAATCGAGACCTGCCAGCACGCGCCTATAACACCCGCGACCTACGAACGAGACAACTGCTGTGCCAATACGCCTACGGACAGACAAGAATTCGTGCCGATATGCCTACGAATACGACCCCGTTGCTGGCATTATACTGCCACCCGAACGACCCTATCGCTAGTACCGTACTACTACCTAAACAGACAATAATCGTGCTGATATGCATACGATACATTGACCAACCGATAGCGCCAATACGCCTGCTATCACGACCCGACCGAACGATCGTGCCGATGCGCCTGCGATCTACCGACCGACCGATAGACGAGCTCTACGTTCAACCACTATCACCACCCGATGCTCGCACTGTACCGCTACCTAAATCTGACAGCTGTCGCGCTGATACGCCCGCGACCTAAACACGACTAGGTAGAGCTTTGCTCCCTGGAATACAACCCCGTCGCTGGCACCGTACTGCTAGTGTTGGAATATATGGACAAAGATTACGTGGTCACGTGTCTTAGGATAGCTGTTTTACGCACAAAGAAAGAACTGCCAGTGTCGGAATATATGGACAGAAGTTACGTGGTTACGTGTCGTCGACGTGTCGTCGTCGTGTCTTTAATTAGTTATCCTTATGGTGACTAATCAGCCCCCTACTTAGGCACCGCGATCCTTACGATCCTCTGCTTTCTGTACCTATTAGACAAGAATCAAACCATCAGTTAATAGGCCAAACAAGTGCACTTAGGTGTTACCGACATAACCCTTCTCCAGCACCTTAATTAAGCGGTAATTCTATATTAATATTACTTTGTAAGTTAACTAAACGGCGCCCACTTACTTTAATTAGCAGTAATTTAACTATAAAGGATTTGCGTGTTATAAATAAGCGTATACAAAATAGTTAATATTTACTAAGGTAAGTTATTATAACAGTGATTATTTGTTAGTAAGCTAATTTAATAAAATCTATAGTATGGATATTTACCTTTAATTAACCTCCGCACCTTCTACCTTATAGCATCGCATCATAAACTTTATTATTGTTATTTTATCTACTGTCTATTAGTATACTACTATCTATAATGCCTTCTTCTATACCTCTAAATACATCCGACAGCTATTTAGTTGAGAAACTTAATACGCGCAATGTTAACAATAAAATAATTAAGGATGCTTTTAAGGACGCTCTTTCTTTTACTAATCCTTTAAAATCTCTACCTAGAGAGTAAGCTTTCTAATACTAAATTATACCTGCAGCTAATATAATTTTAGGAAATATATACCAAAGCACTCTTTATTGGATCTAGCAGAGCACTATAATAAGGTTATTACAAAATCCGCTAAAAATCCGCTTACCTCTTTACTACCAGCCTCTTTGCCGCCTACTTCTTTACCGCTTGCCTCTTTGCTGCCTGCCTTTAAGCCGCTTGTTTCTTTGTCGCCTGCTACTTTTAAGAAGTTTAATCCTCGTTATGCTTCTACTTCTCTTAAGAGGCAGGCTAATAGAATTACTGCGCAAAATGTTTAGTATAAGATAGCCTTTAAATTGTATATATTAACTATACTCTTTTGCTGTCTTGTCTACTAATTTACCTCTTATAGTAACCCAACAGAAATATTAGAGATTTTAGATAACAATAAAGAGAATAATCTTAATAATACCGACTCTCCTAAAAGCCCTCCTCTATCCTCTTATAATCTTCGCAGCCCTTATAAGCTCTGCAGTACGCAGACGGCCTAAGCTATAATATCGGATATTAACATAAACAAGTGCCTTTCTATTCAAGTGCTATTAGTAAATAAATAGTACACCCTAAAAGCTGGCGCTTAGGAGAATATAAAGAAAGCTCGCTAGTAGATATATACCTATATCTAGAATATTAAGGGTAGCTCTAGTATGCTACGCAATCCGCTATATACTCTATACGTAAAGCAAGGCTATAAATGTCGCGTTTATAAGCAGAACTCTAGGCCATATTTTAGAGGTATATGCTTAAGATATCGCTTAAGTAGTAGGTTGTGCGAAAAGGTATATATCGGGAACGAGGCATGTTGCCGTTACGTGTTAATGTGGCCCTAGCGTAGTAAGGAACCTTAAGTTCCTTACCCCTTTCCTCATTCCTATTAATAAGAAGAAAAACAACCATCATACTATCTACGAACCGTAGCTACGTGATATTACCTTGTATAACCAACACTAATCAGTGGTTAACTTTACTGTTATACCATAGAACAGCTAGGTATTACTAAAAAGAGACAAGCCACTATACCAGTGCTACTCGTGCTAAAGGAAGCTGTCTTTTAAGGTTAGAACTGGTCCTAAACCTTAAATAGAACTCTCCCACGAATCTAAGGATCTAAAGGCCAAAACTGGTCCTAAGCCTTTCCAAGATTATAGATTCTTGCGTCCATTACGCAGAATAACACGCTTTACAAGTCTTCGCGATTTAAGGCTAGAACTGGTCCTAAGCCCTATAACTATAAATACACGTTACGAACGCGTACTAAACAACAATCCCTATACCAATAACACTTCCCTCCCTTTAAAAACATAGCTACGCCTACTTTAAATAACTAGAAAGACTCCTTACCACTAGGGGTAGCTAAGCACGCGAAACTTATCAATAAAGATTAGGACGAATTCGCCTTTAATATAACAACTTATACCGCAAAACAAGTTAACGGCTTTCTCCTACACCATATTATATTCTACTGAAATAGATGCTACGCTAATTCACAACTATGGGAGTATTTTAGGGAGGATTTTATGGGATGGACTGCTAATACCTAGGCACTTGGCAACGTTAATATTATTTAGGATTTTTGAGACTTTCTCCATAGGAGTAGGGTATATGTTGCTGAGAATAGTAACCTAATTGCTAGTAATATTTAGGCCGTTATTACTAGTACAGAAGAACTAATATGGACGGAAGCTGAGATTATACGTTAACTATAGAAACCTAAAAACAACCTATATTCCTTAGAAGGCAACTTTAATTCATATTAAAACCCCTAGAACGCTAACCCCCCACTTAGAGCTGCTCTCCTACCTAGAGGTGCCCTCCTACTTAGAGTTACTCCGCCTCTACCTCCTCCACTTTAGCCAACCGGTGAGCCTTCACTATGAGAAGTTACGAATCTGATAAAGGTATATTTAGACGAAGAAAAGAAGTTTAGAGGAGAACTATACAACATACTCAGAGTAAAACTATAGGTCTTCTATAACTGTTGCAATAAGGTTGGAATTTAACGCTACTAGTACTACTACGCTTTCTCCATCATGTTAAAGGGACGGGCAGCGACATTCTATTACGACTATATTGCGGGTAAAAACTATAGCTTTAATATAATGCTTTAGCTTACTAGAGCTCACTTTAAAACCGATAAGAATTGCCAACTTTATATATCTAAATGGCGGGAGACTATATTCTAGAGAGTTATTGCTTCTAACCTAACAAAGACTTGTTTAGAGTGCCTTTAATTACTCTTTAATAAACTCCAGAAAATCTAATATAGCCTTACCGAAACTTACTAAAATGAGAACAGCCTAAGGGACCAGGTTATTTTAGCATGCCATAGCATTCCTAAGTGCAACTTAGCGCTATATAAACCTGCGGATATGTTTAAAGAAGTATGTGCTAAGCTACGCTCTGCTGTAGATACTATAATATAAACACAAGAATCTTAACAGTTCTATACTAAAAACCCTACCTAACTAAGTATTCCCAACCAATACGATCACAACTAGACTGATTAAATATATAGTGGCCGTGGTAGGGAATACGGAAGAGGGTACAATTAACGTCAACTATAAGGCAACCGTGGAGGTCCTAGTGGAGGTTCATTTTAAAGTAATCGCTAGAAGAAGTGCTACGTTTGTAAGAAGCTAAATTGCTAGTTAACTAGATACTCCCTTAATGAGTGAAAAGAGGCATATAATAAGTTCCGTCAGAGTATAAGAAACGTTGGAAATTATAAGGTTACTATAGCCTACTTCTAAAGCTTCCTGGTTTAATACGAAGGCGTAAAAGATTTTAAGGGTGAGGTTAATAAGGTCAAACAGCTCTTTATAGATATAGAAATTAAGGACTACTCCCCTAACTAATACTTCACTAAGTATGGTGAGGTAGATGGTATATAAACTATTACTATTCTTAATAATTAATCTACGCTCTATTCTATTACGAAATTAGATATTTTTAATAAGCCAAAGGAGAGTTCTGTGTTTTCCTTTAATAATATATACTCGGCGTATATCTTCTATAGTATTATACCAGATATAGGAGCCGTAGGAGTATCTATAGTAGGAGAACCTCAAGTTCGAGCTCTTCAGCAGCTTAATAGCTCTATTTAGATTAACCAATTAACAATAGGCCAACATACGATTTAATTTGGTAAAGGTACTATAATCTCTCTTAGTACAATTAGGGTTTAAACCCCCTTAGGATATATCACTTTCTATATTATTCCTATAAACACTCCGTTTCTATTTTGCATTAAAGATATGGATAAGTTAGGCGTTAGGCTTAACAACCTTAAGAATATACTTATTTAGGGAGACAATTAGGTGCCCGTTATACGCAAGTAGGGTTACCCCTAGTTACTCCTTTATTAACTAGAAAAGAGTGTTGCTTAAAGCCACTTAACTAAGTTAGAATTACGCCAACTATACTATTGTTTTGGCTACCTATCCGTTTATTGATTGCTTAGGGTTCTTTAGTGAGTAGGCTATAAAGTCAAGGTTAAGGCAATTAAGCATCTTATAAAGTACTACTATCACTGCTAAATAAACTAGAAGTCCCCTAGCCGATTTAAGTTTACCCTTAAAGATAACTATAACTTTAACTTCTATATTATCGTCGACGTTATGTATCTTAGCGGCAAGCCAGTACTCTAAGTTATTAACTTCTTAACCTCCTTCTAAGCCGCACGATTCTTAAAGGATATATTAGCTAGGAACGCATAGGATACCCTTTAATTATGCTAGATTAATATCTACCTAGGACCCCCTAATTAAATCGTCTATAATATAGGAAAGAACTTCTTATCTACAGAGTTTCAATAATAGATAAAGGCAATGGCAATTAAGGTCAAGGAAGTCCCTATTAAGGCATATAATAGTGTTAGAAAAGTAGAGCGATATTACGCGCTATTATACCGTGTATATAATATTATCTCTTTAGAACTAGAGGACACTAGTAAAGAACTTACCTTATAAATAGCTGTTAAAGCTATTAACGATTTTGCTGGCCCGGATGGACTTATACCTATATTACTAGTCTTTGGCGCCTACCCTTAAATAACTAACAATTCTCTACTATCTCCCTCCGTTGTGTAACGAGCTGAGGCTATTTGCAAGGCAATAAAGGAGGTATAATATCTTTACGCCACATACCAAGTTAACGACGCACTAGGAATAAGAAATAGCCCAAATACCTTAACTATGCTTAATCTGCCACTCCAGTTTGAGGTACGCGTATGGCGTAAAAAGGGAGGATAGTTAGGCCTATATTAACTTATTATAATTAATGGCTAGACTTGCACTATTTAGATGCCTTATAGACCCACTTAATTCCGTTTAACTGTTATTAAGCCTTACTACAAAGATAACAGTTCTAAGCCTTTATAGAATGCCCTAGAAGATGCCCTAGAGGAGAACTACAATTAATATACTTTAGAAGGCGACTACAATCCCAATATAATATTAGTAGATACGCCACAACTATAATACGGTAGAGGTTGCCTAAAGGGATTATAAAATCGCCAACATTTTATTAATTTTAAAGAGCAATTTATTGCTGCTATCAAAAATAGAGTCAAGTTATTAATGGCCTTTATAACAGCTAAGGAGAAGAATAACTTCAAACTTATAAAACAGTTTTAAAAGGAAGGTTATATTATAACTCTAGGAGCTCCTTTCTAAGTATCTAATAAGCAGGAGATTGAGGGTCTTATTATAAGAGAAGTCTTTAAATTTAAGAAGTATAACCCTACTAAGTTTAATAGAGTTTGCATCTTTAAGTTAAGAATAGTTAATAAAATTAAGGGTAAAGCTACTAACGCCCTATTTAAGAAATCAAGGCTTGTTATCCAAGGCTATAATAATAATAGTAAGGAGGTGATTTTTACGTAGTCTCCTATAATTTAACAAGCTAGTTAGCAAGTTATTATTACGCTAGCTCCCTCCTTAATAAAGAATGGAATAGCGGTTTATTTATAAGATATCACTTAAGCCTACACCTAATTAGAGACGTACCTTTAGCGCTTAATATTAGCATACCTTTTAGAGTAAATTCGCCACTAGTATCCTAAAGATACAATTATAGTTGTGCTTAAGCCATTATATAGGATCGCAGAGGCAGGAACTTACTAGTAGGCTACCTATAGCAAGCACCATAAAGAGAAGCTTTTAATAACTACTTCTATATTTAATCCCTGCTTCCTTATTATAACTACAGGAACTCTATTTGGAATTATCAGCATATAAACTAATAATATAATTATCTTAGGAGACGACTAATTCTCAGCTCTTAAAGAAGACGAGCTAGTAAAGGCAAATCTTATAGCAAAGCTAAAGGAAAAGCTTAGTTTAACAACACCATTACTCTTTAATAGATGTATCCTCTCCCTAAACAAGGATTCTATTGCTCTGCGCTAGAAGGGTTAAGGCAAGAAGATCGACGTTATTAACGCTAATTCTCTAAAGCAAGGATACGTGGAGCAACGCGCTTGTGGAGCTTATATTACTTCTATCTATTAACCCAAGGCTTCATTCGATCTCTCTATTGCCGTCTAACACCAGAAACCAACTAAGGACGACGTTCTTGCCCTAAATAAACGCCTTTCCTGGCAAATAAACCATCTTAACTGGGGCCTATACTACGTGCCTGTTAATCTTCCCACCGCTAAGCTCTTTATATTTGTTAATGGATTATTTATAAACAATAAAGATTTTAGCTCCTAGCTAGGATATAAAATTATTATTACAAACGAGTTTACTAGAGAGAATGACTTTATAATCCATAGCAACCTTATCTATTGGAGCTCAACTAAGAGCAAGCACGTTACCCGAAGTGTTTTGGCGTCAGAGATATATAGAATGGTTAGCGGAGTTAATATGGCAATTGCAATTGGAACTACCCTAAAGATAATTACAGATTAACTTAAACTTCCCGTTATCCCTACAATCGTATGCACCAACTCATATTCCCTCTACGAGTGTTTAGTTAAGCTTGGTACTACAAAGAAGAAGCGCCTTATAATTAATATTATAGCACTTTAGTAATCCTACAAGCGTTAAAAACTCTTTAAGATTTAATAGATTAATGGCCAAGATAACCCGGTAAATGTAATGATAAAGGCGAACCCAAACAAGGCACTAGAGACGTTTATTAACATAAATACTCTACATGTACAAGTTAAAGGTTGGGTTAAAAGGGAGTAGGAGTATAACATTCTATAGACCCTGACTTAAACCAGCCAATCAGGATTTTCCATCCCCGGGATGGAAAATCGCTATTGGCTCGCTTACTACTAGCGCCTTGGCGGCCCACCCATCTTTACGTTATCCGCCAAATTCTGCCAACTACCGCATTGTCGCATATTGTCGCATATTGTTTGGTATTGTTGTACACTATCTGGTATTGTCGCATCCTGTCTATTTATATATATATAGATAGCAACCACAAAAAGAAGAGTTGCTAGTGTCGGGAACGAGGCATGTTGCCATCACGTATTAATATAGCCCTAGCGTGGTGAGGAACCTTAAGTTCCTTACCCCTTTCCTTATTCCTATTAACAAGAAGAAAAACAACTATCATACTATCTACGAACCGTAGCTACGTGATATTACCTTGTGTAACCAACAGTATATACTAATAGTATACTATTATTCTATCAGCTAATATGCATATAGGATAGTTCGCTAAGGCTAGAGCTGGTTATACCTTAGCGTAAAAAACATGCGCAATTAGCTTCTGCTAATAGTCCAGCTGGAACGCCTACTAAAAAGATATAATATCCGCATCTTAATAATACGGATATTGCTAATATCTGCATAGCTTTATACCCGCACTATCCCCCCTCTAGAGACCTCCCCTTCCCCTAAAACTCTTACTCGCAGTAATATGCGCAGCTATAGGGGTATCTGTTCTGCTGCTACTCCTTCTACTCTTTTATTAATTCCTAGTACGCCTAGTACTGCTTCTAGTACTACTACCGCTCCTACTAGCATAGAAAATGTTGGGGTGTATTTAATAATTGCTATTTCCGCACACGTTAATATAGTTTGTGAATAGGTAACTAAAATAGCGAAAGATATTTAGGCTATAGATCGCCGGTTAAGTAAGCTTAAAGATTCTCTAAGTGAGATAAAGGATAAGCTTGCGTTTATAAGGCGTAGTATTATAGCACTTATACACAACGCTAGGTTGCTAGATATAGAATTTAAGTAAATACCAGTTAGCTGTTGCTGCGGGTTAACTACTATTACGGGTTTAGAGTAATAAAATAGTAGCTCTTACCTCTCTACTACTATATAAGTAGGAATTAAGTCTCTACCTTATATTTAATAGGTATAATTAATATTATAATATCCGTATACGCTAAGATAAAGATATCTATATATACTAAGATAAAGATATCTATATAAGCTAAGATGAAGATATCCGTATAAGCTAAGATAAAGATATTTATATATCCGCACCATTAATAATTACTAAGGTAAGTTACTATAGTAGCAATTATTTATTAGTGAGCTAATTTAATAAAATTAGTAGCGTAGATATTTACCTTTAATTAACCTCTATACCTCTTCTTCCTCTATTAACCTTCCACCTTATAGTACCGCACCGTAAACTTTATTATTGTTATTTTATCTACTGTCCCTTCGCATTCTACTATCTATAATGCCTTTATTTACACCTATAAATAATGTTAATGCGAATAATAGCAGCTAGGCGGTTAAGGAACTTAATATACGTGAAATAAATAAGGATGCTGTTAAATACGCCATAGCTGCTCTTATTAAGCCTTTGGGCTCTGTTTCTAAAGAGTAAGCTTTTTAATACTAAATTATACCTATAGCTAATGTAATTTTAGAAAATATGTACCAAAGCGCTCTTTATAGGATTTAGTAGACGACAAAAATATAAATAAAGCAAAATCCGCTGAAAATCCGCGTACCTTTTTACTGCCTATATCTTTGCTGTGGACCACTTTGCTATTAGTTTCTTTGCTGTCCGCTTCTTCGCTATCTGCCTCTTTACTACCGCCACCTAATGCCTCTAAAAGGAGGCTTAATAAGGCTCGTTTATCTTCTTTTCTTAGAAAGCAGGCTAAAAAGGCTGTTAATATAAATCTAAAGACTAAGATAGCTATTGAATCGTATATATTAGTTATACTATTTTAATGTCTTATCTATTAATTTACCTTTTATAGCAACCTAGATATTTATAAGGTTTCTTTAAATAGCAAATCTTTAGATAGCGGCAAAGATAAAAATCTTAATAACGCCAACTCCTATAATCTCCACAGCCCTTGCAATCTCCGCAGCCCTTACAATCTCCGCAGCCCTCGCAATCTCCGCAGTACCACAAATATAAATAAGCGCCTTCCTATCCAAGTACTATTAGCGAATAAATGGTACACTCCAAAAGCTAGTGTTTGGGAGAACATAAAGGAAAGTCGCTAGTGGATATTAACACACGTCTAGAATATTAAGGGTAGCTTTAGTAAGCTGCGCAACCCACTATATACTCTATACAAGAAGCATAGCCACAAATATCGCGTTTATAAGAAGGATTCTAGGCCTCATTTTAGGGGTGCGTGCTTAAGATGTTGTGTAGGTGGTAGGCTGTACGGAAAGGTACGTGCTAATAGTATACTGTTATTCTGTCAGCTAACACGTATATAGGAGGGTTTACTAAATCCAGAGCTAGTTACGCCTTAGGGCAAAAAACGTGCGAAGTTAGCTTCTGCCGATAGTCCAGCTAAAACGCCTACTAAGAAGGTATAATATCCGCGTGTTAATAATATGGATATTGCTAATATCCATATAGCTTTATTTTCGCACTATCCCCGCCTGCGCTACTACGCCTCCCCCCCCTACTAAGACCTCCCCCCTAATTAAGACTCCCATTTACAGTAGTATGCGCGGCCGTAGAGGCACCCACTCTACCGCTGCTCCTCTAACTCTTTTACCAATTGCTAGCACGCTAGGTGCTGCTGCTGCTTCCACTAGCACTAGGTCCGTTAGGGTATATTTAGTAATCGCTATTTCCGCGCGCATTAATATAGTTTATAAACGGGTAACTAATATAGCGAAAGATGTTTAAGCTATAGATCGCTAGTTTAATAAGTTTAAAGATTCTTTAAGTAAGATAAAGGATAAGCTTGCGTTCCTAAGGCGTGGTATTATTATACTTATACGCAATACTGGGCTACCGGATATTGAATATAAGTAGATACAAGTTAGCTATTGCTATGGGTTGGCTATTATTACTAGTTTATAATAATAAAATAATAGCTCTTACCTTTTTGCTACTATATATATAGGAATTAAGTCTCTGCCTTATATTCAATAGATATATTTAATTAATATTATAATATCCGCATAAGCTAAGATAAAGATATTTATATATCCGCACTATAAAACAGCTTACCGCTATATTATATACTACGCGCCAAGAAGATCATACGCTGGCTAGAGTTAATATTAATAAAAAGAACTTAATTAATATATTTAAGATAGAAACGTACTATAAGCTTAAGCATTTAAAAGTCCTCTAGCATATTATCTATAGCCTCATTAAATCCGTCCTTATAAGGGTCGTATAGTAAACCGCTAATATAAGACATCTATATATTAAAATTAGCAATGCCGCCCTATAAGAGCCGCTCTAATCTAAGTTAAAGAATAGTAGGTGCCTTAAACCCAACGTCCCGTACACGCTAACGTATAATCAAATCCTTAGCAATTATATCCGTAAGGGACTGGATATTAACCGTAGGAGACTTAATTATATAATTAGATATCGTCCGCTTACCAAACACATTCTTAAACTTAGCATAAAGAGGTCCAGTATAGCTTATGGTAAGAATACTCCACTTAAATAGAGAGTCTACTCTAAAGGTTAAGTTTCCGCGTAATTAAAGTAACTCCTTTAGCTAAAGATTTAGTAGTTCATTAAGTTAATCAGCTTTAAAAAAGCTATTTAGCTCTCCGCGATTATTAATTAGCCCGTTTGCAAGTATATCCTACTAAAGTACTAGATTACACGCCTCCGTTATAACTAACCTCTAGAAGTACATTATTTTAGATATATAGTTATTGCTCCTTAATCCAGTAAAGTAAAGGTAAAGGTGGGTAATTGCACGCTTTAAAAGGCCGATATCCGCATGCTTAATAGTATATTTTAACACTTTATATGTTTTAACCACCTGTAGATACTAAATATAATTAAAGAACTCTATGTTAACAATCCAAGCGGGCTGGCTTATAGTAGCAGAGTTAGGAACTATAAGTAATTAATCTATAATCTAAGAACCTCCGCGGGTAAAGGGCTGTGGAGGAACCAATTTATTAGCCTTACAGCTAACTTTAGAGCTAAAACCCACTGCGCGGATATTCTTAATATGCTATAGAAACTGCTTAGGCGTTAAGGATCTAATATATCTTTTAACCGTACCTTCTTTGTAGATGTCAAGCCTATTGCGGATATGTATTAAGAAGAGTGTAATAATACGGATATTAAAACTATATAGTACTAGCTCCTCAAGATAGTAAAAGGGAGGGCGCTCTATAGGTATATTTTATCGCCCAAGGTAATTTATATAAGTGTAAAGCGTAGAGTACTGCTACGCATATTACTTACCACCAAAGAAAGTCCTTATAATTATATATAGGAAGTTTAACTGGAGGTGCTAAAGACCTAGAACAGGTAATACCCAACAGTAGCTATTATATAAGAGCGCAGCCTCCGCCCGCTCCCGCTTATAGGTATAGATAAGCTTTGCGGTTTTCTAGTTACTATATACTAGATATAATCGGTCCTAGAAATCGTTATCGCGGTTAAGCTATAGTTACTCTAGGAAGATCGTCTTAAGTACGCAGTAGTTGCCATTTATAGAAGCCTCGCTCTCTATAATAGGGCCTAGGTTTATATAAGTTGTCTTTATAGATAGCAGAATATCAATCTCTAGCATACGCGGATATTTAAGCTTGGTGTTAGATTCGAAAATACCATTTACAGCAGTAGGGTATATGCTTTAGAGAGCATCTATAATTACAAAAATAGATATCCGATTTTAAACGCTATTATATATGTTACCTAGCGCCTTAGTAATATCCTTAATCCAAAGCTATACCCGGTTATACAGTATACTTTAAAGAAGGCCACTGGGGGGAATATAAGATCCGCAGACAAGCTTTCCAGTAGTATAGGAATGGAAAATACTAGTGTCTCCAATTAACTAATATCGCGTTCGCTTAAGGTAGTTAAAATTATTATATATAATATAGATATTATTAAAAGCGGATATTAATTGGAGGTGAGTCTTTAACAATATTAGCGCCAGTATATTCGCCGCTAGTATTATAACCTTCCTTAGAGCGTTCAGCTAATTCCATCTTTTAACAGTTAAGCGTTATATATCCGTTAATAACCCCTAGTCTATAAAGCAGTGATAGAACCTAACGCTTTATACCTATACTTTAAAGATAAAGACCAAGAAGCTAAGTAAAGTAGTTAGTAGAGCTTTAAGCGCGGCCTAATAAAAGGATAGATATAAGAAGAACAACCCGCCCTAGGTATAGATTTTGTAATTTATTAGTTCTTAGCTATGCTAATAATCCTTCTATTAGCTAGTAGAGTAAAGGGGTATATTAGCTAATTGCCTTATAGCCCTATAAGAGTTAAATGTCTTTAAACTCTAGATCTAACTTCTATAGGCTAAAGATAACTATCTTCTGCTAAAGATTATAAAGCTCTTTATAAAGGATATTTATAACCGTATTAACTAGTTCTGAATAGATATCCATAGTCTTTATAATCGCATTACGGATTTCCTTGTCTCCTAAAAGGGTAGTAATAAGCCTCTTTACCCTCTTCTTTTTAGCCTTCTTTTTTTACACCTTATCTGTTTTTACGCCTTCTCTTTTATTAGTATTAAGCTGTAGCTATGCCAAAGAAAGGTTACTAAAGGACTATTACCAGTCCTATAAATACTCTAAAATAACTCTAACCTTCTCTTCCTTTGTTACCAGGCGCGATATCCACTTAGCAGATACTCCAGTTAGTGTTTAAATAGGCGTCCGCCGGTTAACTAATATTGTGTTTATAAAGGGGGTGGGCAATTTAATTGTTAATATATTACCTATTTAGCGGCGCTTTCTGCTTAACATCGCGGGGGCTGATAGGGTAGATATATTAATTAATTATAGAGCTGCTTCTGTGGATTAATTTAACGGTATTTCTAAGATAATAGCTGTTGTGGGAGGGTAGATTAATTTTGTTGAAGAAGGTAACTACTCTACATATAAAACAAGTCGCATCGCTTAAGAAACCTTGGAAAAGTCTCTCAGACCATAGAATTAACTTTTTAACAAAAAAGGTTAGCGATATCCGCTTGCGGATATACGTATGTCCGCTAATTGATTCTATGGTCTGAGCTTACTAAGGTAAATCTGGAGCGTCAATCTGATCTAGAGGTGTCTATTTGGTTAATCTGGCGACTTTCTAATCTGGAGCTCCTCTAGATCGGCAACCGCGTCAAACTCTCACGCTTTACCGTATATAGTAGTTGAACTTGAGCTCTTGGCGTCAAATCAATCTGGAGCTTTTTTCTCCAGGTCAATCGTCAAGTCGAATCTGGAGCTCTGCTCGTGCACCCGTCCGATTGCCCACCATGCCCCCACCGCCACCGCCCTTACCGACGATGGTGTTACTGCTGCTGCTGCTGCAGGCCCTATACGATGGTAATAAAGGATCGGTAGTAGATACGTTTTGGCAGAGGATTAATTAATGGCGTTGCTAATTCTAAGCCTCATCTGAGGCCTTTTTAGAACGATCAACCGAACAGTTAGCTTTATTTCAGATTGGGTACGACTACCAGATTAAGCGCCACTAATTATCTACTAATTAACGCCAGTGGAAACACGGATCAACGTCAGATTGAAAAAGCTCCAGATTGCAACCGAACACGCCCTTAGTTAATCGTTATTAAAATTTTATTCTATCCAATGTTTGAATTTCATTAGATACAGCGTTATTATAATACTCTTGCTAGCTTTTGGCCTACAATAAATACGATTTAACGTTTGATTTAGTAAGAGTAAAGTTATCATTTCAAACTATAGTAGCATTTAAGTTATATTTTAGACGACTAGTATTTCCCGGTGGGCATTGCCTGACAGTAGCGGATACAGTAGCCAAATTCGATTGAAGGGCTCTTGTTGCTCGGTCTGTTTTGTTTGCCTCGAAGGAGTATAACCGTATTTAGGAACAATTCCAGGCTCCGAATTCGGCTAGACTCTGAGCGTATAATTTACGAGATAGGTATCAAACGTACTGGGTGGTGACAAGGAAGAAACGTTCTCTCCTCGAATAGTTTAGTATGCAGAACTCCATGTCGAGGAGTTGTCACAGCACGTCCCAAAGACAGAGCTAGGCATGCCTTGATCAGTCATTAACGAGACAGCTTGGTTTGGAGTTCGTGTCGTGACTCGGGTAGCTTCCACTTTCACTAATACTCTTAGGTTAAAATGGCCAAAGCCGCCCAGAGAAGAGTCTTAAATACTAGCAGGTTATAATGGGTAAATCCTTGAGACATCCTATAGAGCCCTTAATGCTGAAAAGTTCAGACAAGCACATCAGGATCCTCGAAAATCATGACATGGGCTAAGCCACTGTTAACAGGTGTTCTACCTCCACAGCAGGAAATACAGCAATATTTCGACTTACCACAACCCTTCCTCTCCTCTCTCTCATATCCGCTACCTTTCTCCGATCTTGCTCGAACTTCCTCCTCAATTCTCCTTCTCTCTCCTTCCTCTTCTCCCTGACCTGAAACCTATAAAAATCTTCCTTGGCGCCCCTCTTCTTTTTCCTCTCTTCCAGTTTCTCCTTCGCTGCTTCCGCCTCCTCAAGTCTCGCCGGCCCAGTCCGGCCCCCACGGACCACAGTTATGAAGCCATCTTCATCAGGGACAGCGCGCTGGCGGGCCCGCAGCCGGTTCCGTCCAGTTTCAGCACGGGTGAACGCAGAGAGGTAGGCATTTATTGATTTCTGGAGGTTTGGTTTGGGAGGGAATGCTAGGGTGTGATGGGTCTGATATCCTGCACAACATAATTTCCTAGTCAGCAATCTCAAAATAGCTACCCAAACCTCACCATTTTCCACTGCTATAGATATGGCGCAACACTACTCTGCGCTCCAGAAATAGCTAGTGTAATAGTGTGGCTGAAAAAACACTCACTTTTCTCACCCAACCGCTGCCGACATTCCCAAAGAATCTCCGTTGGTTTTTTCACCACCCTCTCAATCTCTCTCATAGCCCCTTTCGCACTCGCACGATCTATGAATACGACTACCGCCGAGCTCCCACTGCTCCTGATCTCTTCTTCCCACGTCTGTGGTAACCTAGTCTCCTCATCCTCAATCACACCCTCCGCCGCCACCTCGTCTCTCTTCCTCTTCTTGCTTTTCGGAGCCTGCGCTATCGCACCGTCCTCCTCCTTGCCCTGGCCCAACTGCTGATTCCTGGTCTGGTAGGAATGTATCGAGCTTTCGAAGTCGACATGCTCAACTCGTCCACCGCCAAGCTGCTTCGTAAATAAGCTCCTAATTTCCTCTTCGGATGCATCGATTGGTATATTTGCTATAAATAGACTCCGTTCACTGTCTGGATCTGGAAGTTTAGGGACGTGTGGGCGGATGTAGATATAGTGTTTCGACTGAGTTGGGAAGGCAGGCAGTGCAGGGATGGTGAGGGGGAGGATAGTGTAATCGACGACTTTGTGAGGCACAGGAGCCAGCGGGGCTTTAAATTTTGAAGCCATCGCGAGAACAGTATGTTGTAGATATCGTAGGAGTCGAAAAAGCTTGTAGAAATTTAGGCGCGGGCGGTGGCAGAACTTTCCGAGTGTTGAGACGCGGTCTCGGCGGCTTGACACCGGACGTATTTAACCGATTATACGTATTTCAAGAATTCACATATCAGCAGTTCATGTATTGAACAGCTGTGCGAAAGTCAGGTTTCTGAAGATTCTAAATCCAAACACACATAATATCTACTCCAGAATGGAACCAAGAGTTAAACGAATAGTCATGCAAACGTACTAGAAATAAACCTGCTTTTTAACATGGATGAATAACAATAAGCGTGATATCATAAACAAGAGAGCACTAAAATACTCGCTTCCTGAATAATAGTCGCCAATCCTTCCTATGAAACACCATACCAAACGCGGCTTTCAGCGTATATTGCTAAAAATCGTAAGACCATGAATGTAGAAAAGGTCGTAGGGTACAAAAGATGTTTTGAGAATTCGACTTCCATAGTACTAATTGAATCCGCCAGGAATATGCTTGACGGGTGATTCCGGCATTGAATGGTACCCATCATTCTCTTCTGACTTGACTGCCATTTCTTTGTCGGCAATCCGGTTGGCTTCAGTGTCGATTTTAAGATGGAACCTCTCGCTTAAGCCTTCTAGTCCTTCAGCCGACGATATGGAGTCTTGTGAACGTACTGAGGAGTAATCACCAGGAAGCGATGATGGAGAAGGCCGGTCGGAGGATGAGAAAGAGGTGCCTGTAGCCTGGTCCCGGCCCATGTACTCGTTTGAGGTATCGGCGTTAATAATCAAAGGCTTCTTCCTATCACGGATTGGATTGCGCGGTGGAAGCTTAGGCGGGGTCGGTTTTACGACGGTGACAAGGCGTGCACGGGAAATGAATTGAGGCGCGGTGGCTTGGTGAATTGTCTGCACCACAGGCTCTTCCGTAGCATCAACATCATCATCAATGTCCTCGGATGTAGAGGGTTTGTCTTTGATACTTTCAGTTATGTCATCTGTACTTTTGTTCTCCGGGATCTCTGACATCCTGGCATTGCCGTTCGTCTCAAGTGATCTTGGTGTTTGAGATGTCGGAGAATCAAAATCCGTTTGTGTCGACATATCCGTAGTCTGAACGCCGCGATCCATTGTGCTCATCGTGCTAGTCCGCCAGCTGCTTCTCCGGCTAACACTTCTGCTGTCTGAGCCCATCTCTACACTTCTTCTAAAATGGCTGTATATTGGACTGCTAGGCTTTGGGTTGAACTCAAATTGCTCGCTCGTTGGGCGTTTGTGCGTGCCAGCCTCACGAATTTCGAACCCTTCCTTTTCTAAGGCGAGTACCCCAAAAGGATCCGGGTCTTCTGCATCTGGAATCCCAAAGGTTTTTCCGTCTTCCTCTATCTGGAAGTCACCTGGGGTCGGTCCATCCACCAAGAACGATTGGTTTACGTCTTGGTCTCCTTGTGCAGCCTTGATAGTTTCCATCAAGGTTCTGATTTCGTAAGGTGGGTGCCGTACTTTTCCGGCAAGTATATCGGCAACGCCAATACGTTCATTGTAGAACCTCTCATTCTCGTCCGTCCGCTCGATGACGATTGAGCCGTCGATTTGAACCCCAGCATAAAACCCCCGTGACTTGAGATATGTGAATACTGGTGCTTGTCTTTTGTGAACTTCCGTCTCCAGCACGCCGCCAATGCCGACAGGTCCGGCGACTGCGCTGATCTCTCCGCCCAAAGTACAGCGAACTTTGGAAAACGCATCCAAGGCCTTCTGGGTGTTTATAACAACAACACAATCGTAGATGTCGACTCCGACAAGGAAACCTAAGCCGGCTGTGTGCAGTAAAATTCCCGAAGGCGGCGACCAGGACCCGTCTTCTTTCCGCCCTACAAGGATGCCGCTACCGCCGGCGCCCGAAACCCAAAGGCCAGTGCGCATTGTTGTGAAGATCGCAAGACCTTTGGCATTTTTTATGACCTGGTTTTGCCGTCAGTTACTGTACGCGCCTATTTAAATCCGTAAAATGATAGAGACAAACCTCCGGAGGTATCTTCTTCAGTACTTTCTGTTTCTGCTTGGGTCCGTCGGCGGTCTGGTGAACCTCTTCTTGGTAAAAGCCATCCTCTGGGCCAGCGTTAGCAGGCTCCGAGGCATTCAGAGGCGACAAACTTACTACAGAAGCTTCGTAGAATCCGCGCCGCCTTGTCGGATTCTTTATCCAGGGTCGTCGGCCAGAACGCCTCAGATCCAAGTTTGTTAGAGAGCCTGTTGACAGGCGCGCCGAGTTTGTCTGCCCATCCCCAAACCTTGTCGAAGCCCGCTTTCCCACCCGTCTTCGTCTTCTGCCATATAGCTTGCGTTGCCGGCATCGTCCGCTAGAGTTTAGCTGTGCGGGGATGGTCGAAGGATTATGGAGAGAGGATTCGTTTTGAATCAAAACGAAGATTAGACATTAGAGAGAGTAGTCTTATTAACTCCTTCTCCTTAGTATCGCGGAGACGGGTGGATGAGAAAAGAAATGCGAGATTCGGGTTACAAAAGCGCAGAGGCGCAGGGCTCTGGAAGACGGCGGCACAGTTTCCTGTCGGACTACCAGGCTACCTACGTCAGCCCATGGTCAGTCAGCAGCTGAACGCTGCGTAGCTGTACCTTAATCAACTAATCAACAGACCCCTGGTCAATCCTGCAGGTACTCCAACCTCGACAATTAATTATGATATGTATTAGATATGCATCTTGCCTCTCCGTCGGGGTCGTCAGAGATACGGACTTTCGGGGAGCTCCTTGCTGATTCGCCTTGTTCTTAACGGCGCAAGCGACGACGGCGCTTTCCTGCATGGAAAGATTGCATAAAGCAAAAAATCTAGGGGCTAGTTGCATGTTCTTCGGTGAATGGCAGGTATCTTGAGCAACCCCTGAGTCAAGGTGGAACAGGAGAAAGTAGGAGATGATTTAGGGTATGTAGAGGTATCTCATGCGACGCGTTCGGAGTAGGAGATTTGGAATGCGGAGAGAAAGAAGCATCCCTCGATCCAACTATTCCCACCATTCGAAAGCATCGAGGTCCGTGCGTGAAGATCACGTGTAACCTGCTCCGTAGTAGACATGAACCGGCACCGCTCCGAACGAAAATCCCGATGTTTTCGGTCACCAGCTTCGCGTAGCTTTCATCGTGAGCATCCATGAGCGCGCCAGTGTCCTCAACGATCTCCACCAGCCCAATCCATCACATCAAGTCGGGCTTTACAACTATTAAATCCACTCTTAATTAATTACGCGATTCACTTCCCGCCTGATTATCGCTTCTCCATTCTATCCTTCCACCACTAATAGACATGCAACAATAAATTTCTCTACCTTCTCCACCAGCTACACCAACTTATTACTACCCTCCAGCTATGGTTTACCGCGTCCCAGACTCCTCTACCCCTCCCTCCACGCCAGATTCTCGCCGTGCGAGCAGGAATAATCCCTCAACAACTCCTGCGGGCCCTCCTCCTTCCAGATTCATTCCCTCATCCACCCCTGCTGGTCCGCCGCCCTCCTCTTTTTTCGGAAGCTCTCAGCTCCATACAAGCTATGGCATTTCTTCTAAGAAGCCATCCTTTCAACCATCTCACATAAATAGCTCACCACCTAAGCCATTACTGCCTTTTGGTAGTCGTTTTGCGGCGCCGTTGTCTGCTCACAGTGACCCATATGGCGGAACTTCCATCACTCGAGGGCGCACTGGATATCACGCACCACGGAGCAGTCCACCACAAGCGACAGCGTTTGATGAAGATGAGGAACAATATGGTGATGAAGAGGAGGGCCCGGAGGAATACGAGGAAGAAGACGAGGATCGAATGGACGAGGATGAGGGCTACGCAGACCAAGATCAAACTGGACAACAGTCTCACTTTTCAGCTTCCGTTGCGTCTCAAGGATATAGCCTAAGGGATCCAGGAATATTCGATTCTCCAAGAGGAACCAAGCGCTCTCGACAATGTGCGTCAGTACAGCCTACGACAGCATCGGACAATCCACAATCTACGCTAGGGCAATCCAAGTATGATCTACTTAAACTAGCCAAAGGCTTAGCGTCTCCTCCGCAACATATAAAACTTCATGAACCAGATGGGCTAATATTAGGGACTGAACAACTGATGGGTAAACTGAACGAATCTGTCACCTCAGACAATCCCCTCAGGAAGAGCGAGGTCCTTGCTGAAGTCGCACAACAACTTGTTAACTTGTGGAGGTTATCTTCACGAACACAATTTAGCAGTAGCACGCGCGCAGTGGGACCTCCTGCCAGCGAGTCTCCCGTTACAAAAGCCAACTTCTTGGCTAGTTTACTTTTACAACTACATTACCCAGGTCAAGCTTCTCGATATGGACGACCGTCGGCATTCTCAACTTTTACTAACCGGCCCTACGAGGTCAAGCAAAATACGCCCATTCCCAAAGTTTTACTTGATTGGATGAACACATATCATACATCTTCCTCGGAAGTCGGTTCGGTCTTGAGAGAGCAACGTGGGTATTCAGCTCATCACGGGTTCTGGGATGCCGTCAAATATTCAGCATTCCGTGGTAACTTTCCCACTACGTTGAAGTTGCTCAAAGGAGCAAATTTCGAGGTTGCCGAGAGTGCTGCAACTGATGGTCTAGGGGATTATGGCTATGAAGGAATGCATTTAGCCAACATCAATACAGCAGTGCAAAGCGCCATTACCCTAATTCAATCATGTCCTGCTGTCCAATCTGGTGACTGGGATGTGAAGGGGAATGACTGGAGCATTTTCAGACGTCGAGCATCTGAAGCCATTTCAGATCTAAAAGATTTCGCAGAAGGAAAAAACTACGATCAAGCGAGTATTGTTCAGCCGTTCCAGGCGGAGAACTTCGGTATATCTGCAGCAAAAAATAACTTGAAATTGAGTATGGCTAGTCGCAGAGCTGAAAGCAAAGTTGCTTGGTCTGTGTACCAAAACCTTGTCATTCTATACAAGCAACTGCAAGGAGAAGAGGAAGAGATTCTTGGAAATGCTCTCGATTGGGTTGAGGCTGTTTTAGGACTTGTGGTATGGTGGGATGGCGAGACGGAAGACATTCCTAAGGGCAGTCTCACCATGAGCCGCCGCTCTATATCACGATCACAAAGGGCTCGTCCTGTGGACTTGACTCCAACGTCAGCCTACCGCCAGAAGCTATCTTCCACTCTTGCCACAGTCATTGATGGCGAGGAGCAGGATTTTAGCATTAACACCGCCAGCGCATTTGAAATTGGACTAGCATGCATATGTGAAGAAAATATCGAAGGAATCATCCAAATCCTCCAAGGCTGGTCTATTGTAATCACTTCTGCCGTGGTCGAAGTAGCGAGCGCAGGTAATTGGCTAGAAGAGACACGGAAGTCTAAAGACATCATGAAGGGCTTCGATAAGAGCGACCTAATGGTCTTGAGCTATGGGCAGCAAGAACATACTGGCTTTAATAAAGACGAGCTAATGATTCACTATGCGCATTTACTCTCGAGAAGAGAGATTATTCAGAGTCCTGAACTTAGGATTACTCGAGAAGGTTGGGAGCTTGCAGTACAAGTACTAGGTCGTCTCGACAACGAAGATAACGCAAATGACCTCATTGGGAAACTTCTCAACGGGCTGGGGCTAACGTCTGCGGAGCGAGTTGACAAGATCCTTGCGCTCTGCAATAACCTAGGTTTTACAAGACACGCAAGTACTATTGCTGCAGTAAGTATCTTACTAACTATGCAGACGTAGGGTACATTTGCTCACATGTTCTTTAGAAATACGCCGATTATCTGTCCGAGACCACCACTAACTATGGAGATGCGCTAGTTTATTATGCACGAGCTCACCAACCGAAAAAGATTCGCGAAGTTCTTGATATTCTCGTCTCCCTCTGCCTGGTACAGTCAGTGTCGTATCCGCCTATATCTGAACTCGACGACCGCCTCAAACTCTTGATCACTTCCCCCAAGCAGACTCTCACTCAGCTCTCCCGCACAGATATTGAAGCCGCTCAACTTCTATCAACCTACCTCAGTGGCTATGCAACCATCCGCAAATTTTATGACCTCCGTGACGAAGAGGTAAACGCAAAGCCTAGCCAGAAACCTAGTCTCAGACCAATGGCTCGTAAACGAGCAGCTGCATCCGCACTGATGGTCATCATATCCAGCGCAGCCTCCAGTATCCGTGGTGGCCTGTACGATCCCTCTATCCAGACTGTTGTACAAGTCGATGGCCTACTAGCATTACTCGGAGAAGCTCTGGTTTTTGTCAATCGTAAGTCATTGTTCTAGATACTATCTCTTGTATTTTAAGAGGCTAACGCATGTTTTCCCTCAACAGAGCCGAAACGAGTTTTCACTCTCTCTCACTTATACGCCCTCCTTGCCGCAGTCGAAGACCTGCAAACCTCCCCTTCCCTCATTTACGCTCAATGTGAAGAATGCTTCACCTCAACTCTTGCGGCGGCCCACGGTGCCGATGCTCCTTCTCCACGTACTATGCTCAAGAAATCTACTTCAAACCTTACTACAGCTTCGAGCCAGTTTTCCCTAGTTGGAAGCTCGATGCTAGGATCCGGATCTGGAGGCGAAGGCCAGTCTACAGAAAGCAGTGCTGTTTTGATTAGGGGCGGAAATGTTAGCGATGTGAAGAGAGCGTGGGATTGGAGGAAAGGCTTCGTGAAGGACGCGAGGGGTTTGGACGTGTTAAGAGTTTTGAGGTTGGGAGTTGCGGAGGAAATTGGGAGGGCTTGGGTCGAAGGAGAGCAGTAGATGTAGCATTTCGGGCTTTCGGCATTGACACTTATACCATGGACACAGGAATTATGCGGCTTTCGGATTTTGGGATGTAGTACCTGGCGAAGTTAAGCAAAAAAAGTAATGCGGCCATTGAATTGTCGCCTACTACTTTATTCAAGTTATCGAGGATTTGAGGGACTTGCGATGAGGATTAATGACTGAGTCAGTGTTGGTAAAGCGTTTATTTAGGGGTCTCGCCAAGTGAAAGGAAGCATCCTAAATTCAGCGGTGGTCTACGCATCATGGTAATTCTGTAAAAAGTTGCCGCGCGTTCTTCTATATCCATTGCGTCAGCTTGTTTCTTGCTCAGCATAAAAATTCTACTAAAAGGCAGCCTGGGTGGCATTCACTGGAGCCTGACAGGTCATGTGACCCCACATATAAGGTCCGTTCAATCCACCACTATCGCCTAGGAAGGGCTTCACGATACCTCTACTAATTCTTGGCTGAAATCCCCGGTGTCTTTTATTCCCAAACCCCTTTAGAGACTGCAAATTAAAACTTCCCCTTTTCTTGGTGGTCAATTCATCCTATCTCACTCTTAATTTATCAGCATTACATCTACGAGTCTATGATATTCCCTCTGTGGCCTTCAATTGCAATGATACCAACAGAATCAGTCAATTTCAATACGCCATTACAACAGTCGACGAACATATGTCCTTTGGACATCAATTTTCCTCCTAGGTATGACAATTCATGTCATAAACACTTTTGCCGGCAGTAGATCTAACATATCGAACAAGTGCCTGCTATGACACAATCATTCCGGTGGTAGTTGGTAAAGGCGAGATAAAGAGAGAATTTCGTCTCTATAAGGGACTTCTGAGCTACCATTCTTCCTATTTCCAGGCAGCACTGAATGGTCGATTTGCGGGAGGCTTATATGGCGTTGTGCATCTTCCGGAGGATGACATTGAGGTCTTCCAAGCATTTTACTACTGGCTCTACACCCGCAAGCTCTTTGATTTACATTCAGGAAGAGCCTACCTCAGCAAAACCGACACTACGAATATTGAATGGATGCTCATCTGCAAGATCTTCGTCTTCGGAGACGCTCGCGGAATCCCAGAACTCAAGAATGCTGCAGTTGACTTCATTATCGCAAAGTTCATTCAAACGTGGGCTTTTCCTATCGAAATAGTTCGCTTCGTTTTCGACAACACTCAGGAGTCCTCCCCCTTGCGAAAGCTGTTGGTTGACATGGCTTTGGAAAGCGGAGACCTTGATCAAATGAGGCAATATAGGGGCTACTTCACGAAGGACTTTCTGGTCGACATGGTGGTAACCATGCAAAAATCAAATCGTGTTGCTAGTGTGACTTCGAAGGAGCAATGGGCTGCACGGAACCTATGCATCTACCACGATCACACCAATGGATTGCTAGATCTATGAAAGAGGACAATCATCTGTGTCAACCTATAAGAGACAGAATCAGCTAGTTTATTTTCAACACAATCCTTCTAACTTTCCTCTGCCTCTTGATATCAAACATCTTCGAAAAGTGTGGTCCTCTGAAAGCTTGGTCGGCACCCTAGTGTATAAAACCTTGCAGACACAATATAACACTCAGACTTGTAAGTGGATAGAGCCAGAACTCTATGGTTAAGTCCTATGCACAATACACGGAGTCTATGAAATTCAAGTGATATTATTACATCTGTGCTGCTCAGCCCACGACCAGAACTTATCCTTTCTCCATCCGCTCCGCCACGTCCTCCGTAAATTCGTTTCATTCTTGCCTGAAACATCTTCTGGCATTCTGCGGCTACCAAGCCTAAAGCTAGTACTAAGGTGGCATTTCGTCTCACCGTTCTCGTTGAAATTGGGCGCTGGCGTGGAGGAGTATGACCACTGCATGCACTGATCCTGCGTTTCACAAGCTTTCGCGCAAGCATCTGCTGATGCCTCTGGACCTAAAAAGGCAGGCGCCTCCTTAGGAGGTGCAGGCTTTCCCGAAGGAGGCGCAGGCTTCTCTGAAGGAGGCGCAGGCTTCATCTCCGACCTCTGATGCTTTGGGCTCTTGGGCGGATCACGGTTTTTGAAGAGGATGTTGTACTGGACGTTCGTGAGATCGTTAGACAGATTGTCCCAATTGTCACGAGGCGCCGATAAGTCCTCATTCTGGATGAACTGCTTCCAGAGCTCCTCGAAGAGCAGTGGCGTGTTGATATGACGGAAGTCCTCTCTTTCGCGTTCGAACCTCCAGATGGCGCTGTTCTCTTCTGGCAGCACGTTGTGCAGAGCCACAACTGCCTTACACCAGACGTCCGGGCCGTACGGTACAGTCGTAGGTTTGAACCCGCTCAATAAAGGCCATACACCCGTTATGTTGAGTCCAAGTTCTTCGTACAAAGCAGCCGCAAGAACGTAACCGCCAAACCACATGTCTGCAATATCTGCATCCCATCTCCCCGCTGCGCCTCTGTTGTCCACAGCGAACCAGCGCAGCGCAGCTCCTGAAAGAACAATTCCGCTACCGCTGTGCGCAAACGGATAGGTATCGCCAGCATTGTAGTGGGGATTCCTGATAGGGTTGCCAAAGCAGTAGGGCTTTTTGGGATCAAATTGGCCCAGCCAACCATAAAGATTCGACCGCATGAGATACGTGTCCGCCTCAATAAACACGTACCAGTCCCTCTCCGGCCTCAGCTCCCAAGCCAACTCCAGCATATGCAGAAATTTGTATTTATCGAGCGCCCATGCCGCATTGTGGCCTTTCGTTCGCCAGTTAGGGTTGGGGTCCTTCTCGTCTTTCAAGAGCCGCATGTCCAAGCCAAGCCGTGCGTATTCTTGTTGTTTACGGTATATGTCGAAGTCGGAGTTATTCGCCATTAGATCGGGGTCGAGGCGCGAGAGGACATCGTGCAGGTGGAAGCCGCCGATATCTTGTTCGAGGTCGGAGAAGAGAAGGAGATTGCCAAAATCTCTGGGGTTTGTGAGAAGGAGTTGGGAGGGAAGTTTGTCGAAGGCTTCGGTAGCACCGGTTTTGATAGCTACGATTACGTTATCTGGATCCGCTGGGCGGTTCTGGTTGATATTTGAATCATCATAGCCGGTGCGAGCTCCTTGATTATTTGGTAGGGACTGTGTGGGAAGTTCTCGGGGGAAACTCTTGACCCATAAGAAGCCATAAATGATGACAATAGCCGCGAGGAGACGAGGCAAAGTCCAAAGAAAACGAGGGACAGAAAGAAGCAACATTAGAGTAGGTAGTTAGTATAACATATTAAAGAGTAGGTGATAGACACCAAGTATTCTCTCATATGAGTCTTTGGGGCGCGTGTTCAGCTCACTCTATCGATAGGCGCAGGGCGTCCCCCCTGGAGCTTCAGGGGATCTCCCTCTTCGGGATAGCGTTGTTCCCGCCGAAGTACTAAAACGCCACACGTTCTCTCCTGACCGATGGATGTGTTGGAACAGCACCAGGGGTGTTACGGTTGCATAGTTCTGTAGAAAAGCGAAATCCAGCAGCCTCTAAACCTCTATGCCAGTAACGGTCATCTTCGGTGCCGGCGGCATCGGCACCGGCAACCTCGCCTCCACATGGGACACTCCTAACAAAGTTTCCTCTTTACTATCCTCGCTCACTGAGCTAGGAATCAGTCAACTGGACTCCGCGGCCTCATACCCACCGGGAAACCCGTGGGATACAGAAACGCTCCTTGGTCAAGCCCGGGCGGTAGAGAAAGGGTTTGTAATAGACACCAAGATACTACTCTCATCTAGTGTCGAGGAGAGGCGGGTGAACTTGTCTGAAAAAAGCATTGATTCAAGTATAGAGAGGAGCTTGGGGTTGTTAGGGACAGAAAAGGTGAGCAGGAATACATAAACATCCACTGTAGTCGGAAAGCGTAGTTCTTTCTCTTTAGGTTCATATTCTCTACGCCCATGCTCCGGACCCCGAAACGCCCATAGAAGAGACCGCGGCCGCGTTCCACAAGCACTATCTTGCTGGAAAGTTTGAAAAGGTGGTTGGATATCCCAATCTATTTCTCTTCCCGCAACATCTAATATATAAGAGCATATCAGCTGGGCATCTGCAACTTTAATGCTAAGCAGATGCGCGACCTCCTTTCAGTCTGCTCCGCAAAGGGCTACGTCAAACCCTCCATCTACCAAGGCCAATACAATGCGCTATTCCGGTCCTGCGAGAAATATCTCTTTCCTTTGCTCCGTGAGCATAACATCAAGTTCTACGCTTACAGCCCCCTTGCCGGTGGATTTCTGACAGGAAAGCTGACACTCCCTGAAATGGCATCTTCAGCAGCGTCCCCAGCAGCAGAGTCTAACCCTTCGGTCACTGGTTCTCTCAGCTCCCGTAATCGCTATACTGGTCCTAACGCAATTCCGTTTTGGAACAACGTCTTCAATCGCCCGCCTGTGCACCGCGCTTTGAAGCACCTCTCGGAGACACTCCAGTCGCTACCCGAGGCTAAGGGTATGAGTTTGGCCGAAGTGAGTCTTCGCTGGCTTATGTATCATTCGGCGCTGGGAAATGAGGATGGTGTCATTCTTGGAGCATCAAAGGCAGAGCAGGTGGCAGAAAGTGTAAGATGTTGCCGAGCGGGTCCATTGAGTGAGGATATAAGGAAGGCGGTAGAAGGGTTGTGGGAAGATTCTAGGAAAGATAGGTTTGGTGAAAGAGTAAACTTGTGATTTGACCAAAGATATTACCTACATCCTGTCATCCGATTAGTTTTAGCTGAGATTAGCGCACCTTACAAGTTAGTACACTCTCTACAAATAAAGTCTTCTTGTTTTCGTAAAACAGCAACCTTTCCAGATAATTTTCGTTTGACCTTCCTACCCAACTCAGGAAGCGAGCGTGTAAGACTAATCACATAGTCATGCAGGGAAGAGTGAATTACAATAGATAAATGTGAATATATTGTGGGGCCATTCAACTATTCGTTGAAAGTAGGAGCGTGAGATGTCATAGCTACCTGTAAGAGAAAGGGGGCATGCTAGCTTGTGCAGCCCGAGCAATTCCGACCTTCACGCCTTCCTCAGTCCAACATCCATTTCACTCTGACCTGCGTGGATCGGGGCAATTTCTCCAAACCACAACGCCCTCTTTCTATTTCACCTTTCTAATTCATGTTGACCGCACCCCCGCCTTGCAAGTCTGCCTGGACCTTTCCGTAGCTGCATTTGACAGCTCCTTGTATGCGTGACCAAGCAGACAGCAACATTTCATAACCTAGCGGTCTTGCTACCAGCAACCATCTTCCAACCATTGCTACGATACTCGTCAGCGATTCAAGGTCAGACGTCTCTTCGCAGCCTGGTTGTACTGAACTAATCTTGAACCCACTTAGCCTGTTGTAGTGCTCCTCCCCTTTTTCGCGACCGATAATATGACAACCCTGGTGAAACCATTTGTCATGCCACCAATCAGGGCGTGTTCTCATCCAACACCATTCCCACTAAATATGAGTAAGCAGCTTAGTCTAGCCATATCATCATCAGTGGCTCCTAACAAACTAAGCACTTACTACGAATATCTCGTTTCCATTGCCGTCGGCAAAGAACAGAAACTGTTCCGCATTCGCAAAGGCTTGCTCGGGTATCATTCCTCTTGCCTCACAAAGGAAGTCATATGGAAGCTGTCTAGCTACCTTTGGATGAAGCACTCTGTACCTGGATTTACACTCATAGACTTCATGATCCGCTATCATCACCCGTCAAACTTTCCATTGCTAGGAGCCTCAAAAGCCATGAAATACCTCCTAGCGCTCGATTTCTCTGCAAGATATATGTATTTAGATACGTTCGAGGAATTCCCGGGCTCAAAAACGAAGTAATCGATTTGCTTACTACAAGAATGGCTTTGACCTGGGTTGGGAATCTGGGGCTCACCCAATGCATTTACGAGAACACACCTAAGTCATCTATATTACAAAAATTGCACGTGGATACTTTTGTTCTAACGACGCCTTTTGATACTTTAAAGGGTTAGAAGGTACATTTGAACTTAGACTCCATCCTCGACATTATGACAAGCCTAGAAGCCCCCGATGAGAAGCGGAGACTCACGGGTAGAGAAGAATATGCAAAGCTTGACAGATGTTTATATCGCAAGCACCCGGGGCCAGGGGACAAACCTGGAGAAACCACGCCATCTTCTTGAACTTAACGCTCCAATCCCATGCGACATTGTAATATGAGAGTGGGATAATCTACATTTTCTCTCGACACAACTCTTAACTATCAAAACCTGGCTGCGTCTGTATTTCTAGTATGTTTAATTGTCTTTGACATCCAAAATGCATTTATTGCAAACCTTCACTTGTTAGGGGAAATGGATTATGTAGTTAATCATAAAGCAACAACTTTTTTATACGTATTTGCTCTGCCTTTTAGCCTTAGGAGAATCATTTGTCCTCCATGACCGACTCTTTCTGTCCAGCTTTCATCATGCTAAACGTGTATAATCTATTGCGGGTGATAGCACGGCATCCGATACGCACCGTAAAAGACCTCCGTAGCGACCGACGTGTGGTCGAACACAACGTTTAACCTAAATATCGCCACGTATCAGCCTCTTGAAGCACAGCTAGTCGTATGTTGCGTACGTGAGGCACTCCCTCTCACCACCGCTCGGAAACTTGGCCGAATAATTATGCCAACAAAACGGATGCAATCGACAAAGCCTAGGCAGCTCAGTTTGCTTAAACGTATGGCTCTTAAGCGCAGTGAGCAAACCCTCAGCGTACAGTTGCTTGCAAACGAAGATGACAGACGCGGCGCTCTGGGCCGTGTTTTCCAATGCTTCCTCAAGAATCTGCAAGCGCAACTCAACGGGCAGAGTTAGCAGACGCGATGATTGGGTGTGAATATAGTCGAATTCTGCGGGCACAGGTGCGCAGTAGAAGAACCGAGGAGTCGCAGATTTATCGAAATCCGCGAAGTTGTAGCTGCTACTGATGGCTTTGTGGGGATTAGTGGTGGTGATTCGCTTCCCCACTATCCGGGCTCTCCACTCTTCTATCGGCGCGAGATTATATGTGGTTCTTACGACACAGTGTCGACTGTTGTTGCTTGCTAGGTCGGGAGCAACGGGGATCGGGTCCATGCTTGTCTTGAAGGAAATTCAACTAAGTAACTGAGAAAATATGACAGAATATTTTTTTGACCGTGTATCCTTAAAGCCATATTCAGACTGAGTGTGTATCTACTCCTGTATGTAAGATAATTTGCTCGGGTGAGGCGGGATGGTTGTCCGCCTCACTCCTGTAGGATTTTCCATAGCAAACGCTGCACCTGCAAATGAGACAGGTATCCAGATCTTCGGTAAATGCTTGTCGTCATTTCTTCAATCCCTTTTAATTATCGTAGTTGCAACCCCGCGACTGAATACTAGCCGGTTCCATGCAGTCTCCTTCGGAAGCTGAGCGCTAATTAAATGACTTACTCTCAAGGTCTATGATCCCGTATCAGGTCTATAATACTGTGATAGAGTCTTTCCGATACTTACCCGCAGGGTTTCTGAAACTTGCTTGGTGCGCCAGGCGCGCCTGATGCTGGCTAGACGATGCTGGAAAAGGAAGTGGATGTGCAGCAGCTTGCTGTCACCCAGTGATCTAACTGGACTGGAGCGCCTCTGGAGCTCCACGTTGGATCCTTTCTTGCATTGGATTTGGAGCTATCGATTTTAAGGCTGGATTGGAGTGGATCTAACTCGTTTGGAGCTCCTAGAGCTCCAGTTCTATACCTAATTAGAAGGAAGGATAGGCCGCTAAGGAGTTAGTGCTTGGTGTTAAGGCTAAACAGAGCCAATCGGTAACGCTAGTGTTTAGCGTTAGTAAGCTCCTGTCTTATAAGACGATTAATTTATAAGAATTAAGGATATCTACTTATCCTTTACTGTCGCTCCTGCATCTATACTTACTACTTTGGTGTTTTGTTCCTTCCCTTCCTCGCCTAATACTATGGCGGCTAATATTACGCGTTACCTTATGCACTACTTACCTCCTATATCTAACAACTTTATCCTTACTCTAAAATTAATCAATCCGGCTTATAATAAGGCAGTAGAGGTAGAGGAGTTTAAGCTATATAATAAGTACTATATTTAATATAGCGCCTTAATAAGAGGACCGAAATATATAAAGCAGCACACCTTGCATATATAGAAGTGGGGGGAGGATATTTAATTAAAGTCTAGTAGCGACGGTATAGCTTATTACTACTGCTATCTTTATAAGCGAATATAGCGTAAGTAGGAGCTGCTTATAGTGTTATCTAGAAGGACTACCGCTATAGACCACCTAGTGGAGGACTACTATATGGATAAGATAATAGGCATGCTTAATACTTACTAAAAACCTAATAAATCTAACTAGCTAATAATTAATAAGTATCTAGAGAAGAGGTCGCTTAATAAAGCTTATAACTTTAAGAGGTTTAAGCAGTTACTTATTTAATAGATTGTTTACTACTATATCGCCTTCTTCTAATTTAAAAACGTCTACTTTTATAAGCTACTATATTTTATCTACCCTAGGCTTAAAAAGTTCCTATTAAAGGCAGTAAATATAATACGATCGTGGGTTATAAACAAATAGGAGCAATAGAAGGAGTTGCTAAGGAAAGAGCTAAAGGCTACTTATAGCGCTATATTAATATCCTTTGACCTATAGACCTTACCAAACAGCTATGCAATTCTTGGTATTGTCGCCTATTTTATAAATAAGGATGGCAAGCGTCGCTATATAGTATTGGGCCTTTATAAGGTTGTCGGTAAATATACTAGTAAGAATATAGTAGCTGTTCTAGTTGCTTTATTTAGGGACTATAGAATTGCAGGCAATATTAGGTTCTTTATAGCTGATAATACTAAGTTAAATAACACCTGCATTAATGCAGTTCTTTAAGCCCTATATCCAAAAATGTTAGTAAAGAAACGAAAAGCATGTTAACTTTACTGCTTTGGCCATATAATAAACCTCTGTGCGTAGGCCTTTATTATTAGAATAAACGCTAATAAAATCTATAAAGAAATAGTAGCTATATACCGTAATTAGAATTATAGCAAGGTTTAAGAGCTCTGGAAGAAGTAGGGACTAGTTAGTTTACTTTAAAATCTTATCTAGTACATTTATATAACCCCCTAGCGTTATGGTTTCTTTAGGAGGATTTAAATAGGAGGTCCTTTATCGGAATTTAATAACCTAGAGGTACGTAATAGAGCTATAGTGTTAAGATTTGCTACCTAGTAGAACGTTAGGCGAGTCTCTAATTAGCTATAGCTTTAGATTTTATATCTACTGCCCTTAACGGTTGCAATCTAAGCCTTACGGTTGTAATATTTAAACTTATAATACTACCTATAAAAGCAATACTAATAATTTACTAGCTTATCTAAAATAACTAAACGCGATGGAATTTACTCTTCTTAGCTATCTTACAATTTTTAAACTGTAGAGAATGAATTACTATATTCTATAAGACTTATAAACTTAGTAATAAAGCTAAAGCGCTTATTAGAGATAACCTCCTCTAGCTAAAGTACTAGCTCTAGCTTAAACACCTTTATAACTACCTTAAGACATTCTATAAGGCTATAATTATGGTAGAGGGCAATTAAACAAGTCTTACTAACTACTTTTAAATACTAGATTGGCTTTTTAAGGAGCTCTTATTAACTAAGTAGAAGTTTCTTAAGCTCTCTACTTAATTACTTTAAAAACAGAAGAAGGCCGACGCTTAAGCTTATTAATACTTAGCGGACTGTTCAGAAGTAGCATAGGAGAAAGGAAATAAGTACTATAATAAGGCTGATAATATAGCAGTGTACTATATAGCAATCGTTCTTAATCTAACGCTTAAGATACAGTGATTTAAGGACTATTAGAGGCCATATCCTATTAAGAAGGATTAGATTAATAGTGTTAAGTAAAAGATTAAAAAGCTCTAGCTTAATTATAAAGGCCAGTATTTATCTATTTAATTATTCTTACTAGATTTAGTACTGGTTTAGCAACCTTAGTAAGCAAAGATCTATACCTCTACTTAAAATCATAAGCGCTTAAAAACGGTTTATTAAAATAATAAGGCTACTGCGCCTCCTCTAATTAATTGCTTTAATAAGTATCTATATATAAATAAGCTTAAGCTTAAAGAGCATAAACACTTTAACTTTATATAGTACTGGCAGGACCGCTATATAAGCCAGCCTAATCTTGCTTACTTTACCCTTAATATCCTTACAGTGCCTCCTATAAGCAACAAATATAAATAACTGTTTAGTAGCTACAAGATCCTCCTTAAGGCTTAATACTCTTAGCTATAAATGGATATAATTAAGGCAAATAAGGGTTTTTGGCATGGATATAGACCTTTACTAAAGGATATATTTAATAATAAGGATATTAGTAAAGTAGAGGGAGAGCCACAGCCACCAAAGCTCTCACCTAAAGAGGAGGCTAAGGCTCGGCTTGCTGCTGTGGTTGCTGCGGAGGCTACTACTTAGGTAGATGACGAGGATAAGGAGGCTTTAGCTAAAGAACTCGCTAAGGAGGCTACTTTAGAGGGCGACGATAAGGCTGGTAATAAGGAGGACCTTTTTACTGCTAATATATAATATAGGTAATTTTTAGTAAGTTTGGCTACCCTATTAATGACCTAGAAGCATGCCAAGACTTACTATTTATAGTATATACTGCTTATGTAACTGTATTGGATTTATCCTAGAGCTCTAGGAGCCAAACCCTATCTTCTATGGAGTGGAGTGGATTTAAATCAAAATCCAGTCCAGTCCAGTCCAATGAGATCACTGCTGTCACCGGCCACATGCGATTGGAAAAAAGAGGCTGTGAGAAATACCAAGTCTTTCTCATAAGGAAATAACCAGGAAATGGGTAGAGTGTACTCACATCAAGGTCTAGGCATCAATATCTACTTTTTCTTCGGCCAGCAAGAAAGAGTTGAAAAATGAGGCTGGAGACGTCGAGATCTTCACTAGCTTGTCTAAAACTGGTTAGTATACCTACGATATGAAGGCACCCCCAGCTCCTGTGTCTCCTGCCTGCAGATAGCATTGCGAATAGCAATAAATAGATTTGCGGATCCACTCTAGTGTCCACTCTAATGAACCGTGCACGTCTTCGTCATAAAAGCTAACCTACAGCAACCGGTCAAGCACGGTCAATCTTTGATGTACTCCCTCCTAAAGAGCATTCTCACACAAAATTCAAATTCAAAAGCATCTGCGGATCTTCTCTCATCTTACTGCAAGTGACCTAAATACAAACAGCAACTCAGTAGAAGTAAACTATCACTCAAATGAAGCTCAGGAAGCCCTAACGCATGGATGAATAAGAAAAGTTGATAAGGACAAACCACTAAGCTGAGCTGACAGAATTCAAATAATCATACAAAGATATATTTTATTCTGCATACTTTCATCCCGATGCTTGGTTCCCCCTAACCCCAAACCTAGGCGCCAAACCCGACACCAAACCACGCCACTCATACATCAAACGCCCCCCATGCCCTAAGAATACCAAATGCGAAGTCGGCAACCTCCATCACTTCCAAAGCGACGTGGCAAGCTTGATTGTATCCAAATAGCCGAGCTATGTACCTCTCACACAGCGGCACGAAGAAGCCCAAAAGTCTAATAGTGTACATTGGCCAACTCAATCAAAAAGCTGCACGACTGCATATCCCACAAGCTGTTGTTTTTAATCAACTCCCTCGCTTCTCATCGCCTTGACTATTACTAATTCTGCCAACTGTAATACAAACTCAACCCCTCCGCCTCCTCACACGGTGCACATCCTGTCCTTTTCTATTCTGCTTCTTGCTCCGCTCCCCAGGCAGCTTTATAGGCACGTTCTTCCATTCATCCATGAGAATCTCAACCATGTACTCATCGACATGCCTCCTTTCTTCCTCAGTACCCGTTTCCGATCGCCCACGAGACCGTAACTCATCGATGGCCTTCGGAGTCGCGCTAGTGCTAGCCTCATTGAAGTCCGCATCGTCAACATGGACTTCCTCGACGATCTCCTTCTGCGCGACCTTGGCGGCCGTCGCATCCTCCATGTCTTCAACGGACTGGAGCACATCGCCCAGCCCTGTGGCGTCGCCCAGCACACGGTCCATAGCCACGCTGGCCTCGTCGGCGGGCGTCTCGTCATCGAATGCGTCGCGCCAGCTAACTTTGTTGAAGTAGTCGGTCGTAAAGTCGCCCTCCTGGATAATGACGTCATCGAGGAGGCGCTTCTGATTTGATTTGCGGAGGATGTTGGCTTCGATGGTGTATTCTGAGACGAACTTGTAGATGTGCACATCGCGGGTTTGGCCGATACGGTGACAGCGGTCTTGGCATTGCTTGTCCATTGCAGGGTTCCAGTCGAGGTCGTAGAAGATGACAGTGTCGGCACCTGTGAGGTTGATTCCGAGGCCGCCGGAGCGGGAGGAGAGGATGAAGCAGAGAATACGGTTATCGGTGTTGAAGCGGTCGGTGAGGATCTGTCGCTGCTCGACCTTGGTAGCGCCGTCAAGACGTAGGTAGCGGTGGCCATGGATATTGAGAAACTGTTCGAGGATGTCGAGAACTTTGGTCATTTGGGTAAAGATGAGGGCGCGGTGGCCACCAGCTTGCAGGTCACGGAGAAGGATGGCGAGGCGTTGGAGTTTGCCGCAGTCATACTGCAAAAGTCGTTTATCTGGGAAGGCAATAGAGAGGCGGATACGGGCTTCGTGGAAAGGATCTTTTTTCATCGATACTGGAGATCGGCGTATTAGTTCGACGCCTGGCTCCGATAGCACGTGAGGACCCATGTCATTAGCGACAACTGCAGGTGTCACACAGCCGAATTTTTGAATAATGGGTTCTAACGAAAGAGCACGTTCCTCTAATGTTGGAACAATATCGAGAAGTAGTGTTGATGTGTTGAGATACCAGTTCGCTGCGTCAACGTTTCTCTCCGGTACACGGGTCCCCAACTTATCCTGGAGATTGAGATTGAGGCGCTTAATCAAGCCTTTGCCATAGGCGGGTATAAACTCCGTTCGTTGGCGGGTTAAATGAAGGCAATTCTTAAGGTGATCAAGGATTGAGATGTTCTCCTTTTCTGCCATGTATGAAAGCACAGAATTAATGGAGGAACCGTCCAATTTAGGATCTGCACTGATCCGACGAGTATGCTGCTCAATGAGGTCTTCGAGTGGACGTAATGCCCGTATTTGTCGAGTACGATTAGCGTGAAGCATCGATGTATTTTCTCTTCGTACTGGTAATAAGTTTAGGAAATCCAGATTGACCGTTTTGTCCTGAATGCCTTCAAGGAATCGCCTGCGAACCAGGAGGTCTTTGATTTCAAAATCTGCAACAACAGACTTATGCATTGCAAACGAAGTTACAATCTGCCTGGTCTCGAAGAGGTCTGGGTGGTTGCAGACTTTGCGAAGAGACATCAAGCAGTTAATGATTGACATGTAGTTGCCGGATGCTAATGTTTGCTTCGTATCTGCGCGTCCCATAAAACCATCATAGAGCTGTCTCTGTCTTTTTGATAGTCGGCAATAGACCACGTGTTCATATTTCCCAGGCATCTGCTTCTCTACATCCGCTTTCATTCTTCGGAGTAAATACGGCCGTAAAACCTCGTGGAGCCTCTTGACAATCTTCTGTCCCTCGGCGTCTAGCACTTGCTTGCCTTGTTCAAGGATCTGGTTTGTTGGCTTCTTCAAAGCCATGCTGAAGTCTTCTAAGCCTGCAATGCGCCCCTCTCCAGCGAATCCAGCTGGCATTAAAAAGTATAGTAATGACCACAGCTCATCAATATTGTTCTGTAGAGGTGTTCCGGTGAGAAGGAGACGTCGCTGAGTTCTGAAATTCAGTAGAGTCTGCCATCTTTGAGTCTTGAAGTTTTTAATGTTGTGGGCTTCGTCAAGGATGAGATAGTGCCAGGCACGTCGTTTAAATGCGGATGCATCTTGGAGGATAAGTTGGTAGGATGTAATGCAAACGTTATAGAGATCGTCATTAAGCCATCCCTTGCGCTTTCTTTGTCGCTCAACGATATCTCCATAGTACGTTAAGATCTTGAATCCAGGACACCACTTCTTGAATTCCATTTCCCAATTCAGCATCACACTGGTAGGAACAACAACGAGATGCGGGCCCCATACGCCCTGATGTACGGCAAGGTGAGCAAGAAGTGCAATGGTCTGAATTGTCTTCCCAAGTCCCATCTCATCAGCTAAGATGCCATTGGTTTCTCCTTCGTAAAGGTTGGCAAGCCAGTCCAAACCATCATGCTGGTATTCTCGGAGCTTCCCTCGCAGTAAAGATGGTATTTCAGTTCTAGGGGTTGAAGTTTCGCGAGACCGGCTGATTTGTGCTTGTTTATCCTTGGCTGACTCAATTTCTTGTTTTCCTTCTTCCCCATTTAGCTTGGAAGGAGTTGGAACAATTTCGCTCTCATCAATTTGATGAGAAATGCCATTAGAAAGTTTCGTGGGGCGAGTATCGGCTTCAGAATCGATAAGTTCATGGCCATCTATCGTCTGTTCTGAAGAAGTCCGGTGCTGGTCCAGTCTTGACTCTTCTCCATCTTTAATTACGGCGCTGGGGGTTTGGGCTTCTTCGGTATCTGTTGACGGATCATTATTGGCAGCGGCTTTCAATCTCCTAATCTCTGCTTTAGAGAGAAGTCCCCATGTGTCATATGCATCCTCGTCACTTTCACCCTCTGCTCCTAGACTGGAGCCTTCACCAGAATCATCTTCGCTACTGGGCCATTCCTCGCTGCTAGAATCTGAACCTGAATTGCGCTCTGATTCATCTGAATCCAAGAGCATTGCATCAACCTCCTCAAGCTCGACAGTCGCGGGATCGATAAGGTCAACTACATGACTACTTTTAGGCGTGCTGTCTTTAGAATCTATCCCGTTCACGAGTTTGTCTTGGTGAGCATCCTGTAATCTAGCTGGGCTAGGGGAATTTGGGGCATCACTCTTTTTTTGGCCTTCAACTGTCTTTGGTTCAGGGGTATGATCTACGACAAGATCCATTTCTGAAGCATCGTCTTCATCGTAATCCAGAATATCCTGATCTACTTCCCGTTCCAGTATAGAGAGTTGATCCTCTTTGTCATCGTCTTCAGAATCATGATCTAACCTGTCCATGTCAGAAGCTTCACCTCCGTCTTCGTTTTCCGACACATCTGCATCTTCGTCTGAGTCGGAAATGTCAGGAAGTTGGCCGTACTTCGCAAGCAGCTGTTCTTGAGTGAGATTCGCATCTTCGTCATTGGTAGTGTCCTCCTCGCTGTCAGATTCATCTGATGAAAGATTTTCGTCATCGCTGTTTGTATCCGAGTTACCACTTTGATCATCTCCAGTCTCTTCATCATCATCATTGTCGTCGTCGTCGTCGTCCTCGCTCACAAATGAAGAGGAAGTCTCTATCCTCCCTCGACCAAGTATTAGATGTGAGTGATCCAACATGGTATCCATGGCCTTTTTCCCAAGACGATCTTGCTCCTCTTCCCACTTAGCAAGTCTAGCCTTGTCGACCTCGCCCTTGACGAGATTCCATTGCTGTTGCACGTCTCTGACCAGTTGCTTGTATCGTAGTATTGCATAGTCCTTCTCCTCCTGTTCCAATTCCTCCTTAGTTTTCCGCTTATATTTTTCTTTCCACTTCTCCAGGGCCTCGTAAGCCATGCGCTTCGCTAGCCTTTTGTGGTTCTCATGCTCTGCTTTGAGCAGTTTACGGAAATTAAGGGCATGCGCTACGACATGCGCGTAATGCCCATACATCGGGGGTGGTTCTTCGTCCGGTTCAGGTAAGAAAACCCCAGAGCGGTCTTGACTTAGTACCCCCCCAGGCTGGGCGGCTTCGAATATTCTCCGGCGAATCTCGGCCTCTTTTCGTGCCGCCTTTGTTGTGATTTTCTGGCTCTCCTCCCCGGTTAAAGGATCATCATGTTTTAACCACTCTTCGAAGGATTCGAATTTTTTTGAGGGGGGAATATGTTTGGGGTGTCGGACGGGTAATTCTGGACGGCGCAGGATAAGTTTAACTCGGGGAGCCCGACCAGATGGAGGGATCCCATTTTGAGAGTCATCCTTTTGCCCGTTTGGTGTTACGAATTCCGGTGAATTATGTACTGCTTCACTGGCCCGCGTTGACCTCCGCTTTCTGCCTGTATTATCAGGTGTCGACGGCTGTTCAACCCGAGACCTTGAACGAACCCCACTACCATTTTGTAGTTCTTTGTTTGTTGCTGTAGGTGAAGATGACAAGACGTCTGAGGGATTTCTTTTACGGTAGGAGGGTTGCTGGGGGGTGGACTTGAGTGAGGTCGTGGAGGGTGCCTTTCGTGGAGAAGAGGAAGCTTTCGATTTGTGCGCCAGTGCGGGAGACGAAACGGCTCGACTCCCATTGTGCTTGAGACCGTTCTTCGCAATGCCGTTACTCTGTGTTGCCTTATCCGCCGCACGACGCGTTTTTCGCCTGTCAGGTTCAGGCGTCAGTTCTGCTGGAATGTTGTTCGTCCTCAACGACTTCCTCTTGCCGTCGACGATGACAGATGTGGGCCCATCAACAGCAACCTTCTTCCAAGGCGGCGATGCGGCGCGCGATGTGGATCGCTGTCTGGTGAGGTCGTCTAGTTTACGCTTCTTATTGAGCCGCTCTGCACCGCCACCATCGCCGGCAATTTTCGTCTCCTCTTCAATAGTCTCGGATGTGCCATTTGCATGTAAGCCAAAGTTGCCGTTGACTTCAGCCACGTCGGTGTGATGGTCAGCGTGGCCGTTGGGAGCGTCGAGATGTTGGGCGTCGGTGTTGTCGTGTTTGACAATCGGAACATTCGCGCTCATCGCCAACAGGGAGTGGAGGTAGTGAGCTTGATTGCTTCAGACCACCTCTCCGATCGCGAATCCTTCATGAAAAATACCAAATGGGATGTCGATTGATAGAGGGATGTCTGAAGTTGCCTAAAATGAGCTCGAACATCAGCTCAGCCGTTTGTGGCAAAAGTTATGGTTGTTTCTGTCTGCCGCAACCTTGGAGAGTCTTTTTAGGGTGATCCGTGTTCGAAGTCTCCGCGCTCTTGCCGAAAGAAGGGCATGTCGCTAGCGCCTGGGCACTTCCGCCGCCTCATTCGCTTCATCCACTGTGTTGATACCCACGCCGCCTGGTAACGACGCAAGGTGAGTGATCCTGTCAATTGAACACGTATACGCCCGCTGACTATTTGTCACTTCGCTACAGATGCTCTCCAGGCGTATTGCAGCGGCTCGACCGCTCACCCGGGCTCTGATCCCTTCATCGCGGACCACCCTCACTCAAATTCGTACCCTCACCCAGGCCGATGTCGAAGACCCGAACATGGTCAGACTCCCTATATGCCCACTCTTTGACTTAACCTATCTAATCGAATTCTTCTAGAACGGCGGCTACGTCCAGCCCCCACCGCAAAAGCGCCAATTCCGCGACCCCTACGGCGATTGGTGGGACAAGCAAGAGCGACGCAACTACGGCGAACCCGTTCACGAAGACAACGATATCCTCGGCATCTTCTCGCCCGAAGAGTACACGCATTTCAAGCCAGGCTGGGGTGCTGTGCTGATGGGGACTTTTGTAGCCTCCGTGCTTGGATTGATGGCCGTTACTAGGGTGTATTATCCAGACAAGATCAGTGTACCGAAGACATATCCGGACGGGTTGGAGAAGGAGTTGGGAGGCCCCCTGGCTGTTCCGGTAAGTCTCTTTCAATGCAGCTAGAGCAGGTGGTGAGTACTAACTTTGAATAGGCTCGGAGGGACGAGGGCGATATTTGAGGGGAGCGGCAACCACGAGCAATACTGTATATACTGATTGCGAAAATTTAAACGGCATGGCAGCTCTTGAGATAATTCGAGCACATGCATTGATAAAGCGAGGATCCCAAAGATAAGCGGAATCAGGGCCACAACATCAATAGATATCGTCTAACTTCCGAAATATTCTTTCGACCACCTATTATCATTCGGTTTTCTACCTCGGCTACCTACTAACAGCATACTTACTCTTACTCCTAATCCATGGCCCATATTTATAGAACAAATAGGGCACCGGTACTAATAGTAAACTTATCGCTCCTAGAATTGTGAGCGTCCAATGCACGCTCATATTCTTGTAGAACGGGATTCCGACCGCCGCCATGCCACTGGCTGCCATGTAACGGATTAGGGTTACAGACGCAAGTGCGCTAGCTGAGTATGATTCGTATGAATCAACTATGGACTGGCAGGTATCAACGGTGAGTAAATGTTGGGAGTATGTAAGAATGCATGATTAAAAAACCAATGTGGTACGAAGAAATGAATACACAGTATACCAAAGCCGAACAGGACGGAGGCGAGTATTGGGGACCAGATACTGGTCGAACGTTACCACATTATTCATCAGCACTACTGCTGGAGAAAACCTCGAGGAAATAAGAAACTGGACAGTAAGACTACTTACATAGCTCATCCAACCCATCCAAAGCAAACTAATAGGGATAGCAAATGCACCACCTAGCATCAAAAACCACAGCCTAAACCCAGGAGGCAATCTATCCCCTTCTCCTGTACCTTCTTCAAATCACGCTTCGCCCACTCATATATCAGCGGTACGCAGAAGCTCCAAACAACCCCACCACGATCCCCAAAAATAGAAGACCAGTGATCCCCTGCGACGTTCCGTGTATCATGCCAAAAAATATAGTTGTACCCATCCAAGAAGGTAAAGAGTACAATATATATGACAGTAAGATAAAGGGCAAGGAGCATAATAACTGGTTCAGGCGTCGTGAGCAAGAAATGGCGGTACAGTGCAGTCTCCAAACGTTTCAAGAAGCTATCACCACGGATTTCGACATCACTAACGTACCACTTATCTCCAGTAACGGCGCGCAGGTGTCCGGCCTTCCATTTCAGCAGAGTGGGCGGGTATATCTCGGGTTGGAATAACACAACCAGTCCAAGCACTAGCCCAGACATTATCAGCGTCGTCCATTCGGTCCAGCGCCAGCTTACATGTAACAGACTACCAGCACTGTCCTGAGACACAAAACTGCAGCCTGGAAGGCTCCAAGACAGCGTCAGCACTACCCTCGTATATCTCGTATATCTTACTACTTGTCTCTGTTGCCTGTACCAATCGCCACCTATTTTATGTATATATTACACCTGATTTTCATAGATTTATAATTAAGTTGCTCATTTATTTCCTACACACTGTAAAGCTTATAGTTATAAGCCCGGCCTGCCTACCGTACTATATCTAATCTTTATATTTAGCGCTTACTAAGCAATTAATTTACTACCTTATTTAAGAAGTTACTACTTCTACCACCTTTGTAAGTGTTTTGAGCTTCTTCCGGGTACCGCTCTTATACTTATAATTACCTTTAAATTAAAACCAAAACCAGTCTATAGCTATTACGCTGCAGACAACCTCTACTACCAGTTAAATGGATAATTAAACCTAACCGATAAACGTACTAGAATGTACTAAAACAAACTAATAAATTAAATCGTTAAAATAAGGTTTTGCTAAGACGCTAACCTAGACCCTTCTTAACCCTTTTAAATTAAAAGCGAACGACTTCCGACGACTAGTTATAATAGATAACTCCCGCAGTACCACAAGCTTATAGATAGGCTAGATATATGGTAGGGACCTAAAAGAACTAGATATAAGGCAAAAAGCTAGAAATAAGGCAGGTCCTAGGGCCAGATATAAGGCTAATGCTAAATAGACAATTACTAAAATAGTATAGAATAATCTAAGCAGTACTACGACTTATCTAGATACTAGATAGATAGTTACTAAATAACACTTAATTAAGAAACTACGTCACTATTAGCGAATGAGTACTGTTTAAAATTAAATACGAAATTTGCTTATAAGCAAAGCATATTAAACGTCTACCTTAGGTTCTACCCTAAGCGTCCTCCTTAGTTATAGATTAAATAACTACCCTAAGTATCTACCCTAAGTACAGATTAAAAGGATCTACCTTAAGTATAGATTAAATAACTATATTAAGTGCAGATTAAAACACTATACCTAAATTAAACAATTTAGTAAAGCTACCTATAAAGGAGGCACCAGCCTATATTGGCACTAGTTATAATAACCATAACGTTACTAAATATAATATATACTACATTACTAGAGACTTAATATTGGCCCATTGCTAAATTAAATTAAATTAAACTATATTAGACGTTAATTGTCCATATAACTAATAAATAATAAATAATTTAGTTAAATAATTAATTAAATCAAATTAAAAAGAATTACTTTAAACTATTTAAAGAACCTATATGTTTTAACTTCTAAGCAAGCTTCTACCATTAGTTTGCTTAAGTATATGTAATTAAATTAAGTTAGACTTATTAGACTTTTAGATAACTATCCACCCCATTTAAAGACTGTTATTATTCTTATTAAAATACACGAATATTTATTATATAGACGTTAGATATACGCGAAAGAAGAAACGGCAAGTATTACTAATATAATGGCTCCATTAGCTGTCCCATTTAAGCCGTCCTATATAGCGTTAAAGAACCTATAATAAAAGGTTTATAAACAGACTACTACCTTAGTTAACCTTACACTACCTATTTGACCTTAATGTAACGGAACCTTATAGTAAGAACTACGGTGGGTCCTGTTATTGGGCTAGGTATATAGGTAAACAAGAAGTCAACTATAAGAGGCCAGTCTAACCGGAACGTATAATTATCTAATCGGCAGTGTTATAGGTAAGTGTAACAGAACCTTATAGCAGGAACTACGGTAGGTTCTATTATTAGGCTAGGTATATAGGTAAGAACAAAACAATAACATAATAACAACTGGTGGAGTGGTTGCCTAATAGATTAACTCCAATTGTATTCTAAGATTCACTACAAGGAGAGAACTATCTACGGTAGGGACTAAGGTCCTTTAAATACACAACCGTACTCCTAAGAAATCCTCTTTTGTACGTAAGGTACGTGTTATCTATATTAAATATAATACCCTTCTTATTTAACACAGCTAACGCGTTTAATACTATATAACCTTAGTTACTATTCCTTGTTATATAGTTCCACCAGATCCATCCTGGACTGTACCTATATTAACTAACTAGCTTCCGCCAACTCTTCTCTAAGTAGTTGTAACATTATACTTAAAGCGTCTATAATACTATCTCCCTCCTCTTTATCTTTGTTCTTAAAGATTCCTAACATCTCCAAGTTATTTACTAAAGGTGTAATATCCGTTTAATTATTCTAGTTAATATCCTTACTTATTATGCCTAAAGCTTCTTCTTCTCTTTCCTAGGTTAAGCGTCGCCTTTATACGGTCTCCTCTATACTATTACTTAGTAAAGTGATGGTAATCCCTTGCTCTTGTTGCGCTAAAGAGGGGTTAGTATACGTTACGCTAGCAAGTCCTACGTCTTAATAATCTTCCTCTTGCTCTAAGTGTACCAAAGCAAACATTTAATTGTCCTATAACGTTCGCTCTATCTCTAACACTAAGTGTACATATCCTACTACTCTTAACAGTCTTTAAGTTCCCTAAGTAACTTATTATAGGGTCTTATATTTAATCTACCACTATAAAGCTTAATAGTGAGCTGGCCTCTATGCTACTTAAGGTTTAACATACCTTAGAAGAGTCCGCACGCGTCCTTAAAGCTTAACATTTAGCTTATACTTATCTTTAACGTCTTAAATATATCTATAAGAAGGTCCGTTCTAAGAAATAGAAACTTATTTAATAGGGTTTGTCTAAGCTAGGTAATAAAAGGACTAGCTCTTCTCCTACAAGGGAAACAACTCTAAGTAGCTTGGCAATTACTCCTCTTAGGTCCCCCTTAGGTAACTCGTTCTTTAGCGATCCTTTCTTATTAATATTACCTAACCTACTTTCTTCTAATACTCCTATACCTTTCCTATAGTATTCCTTAGGTTGCTTAGTGGTTCCTAGGTAGTCTTACTATAGCCTATCTACTTTACTTTATACTATGTTTTGTCATCTACGTCCTTATAACTAATAATCTTTAAAACTTGCCATTTATCTTTCTCTTGTCCTCTATATATGTCTGCCTTATAAACTAGTGGCTTAATATTCCCGTATGCTGGCTCTAGCATTATAACGTGTTATATAGGGTAGATTTTCATTTTAGCTAGTAGGTTTAACTTATATATAACTAATAAAATTCTTTACTTAATTTTAAAAGGTCCTAGTCTAATATAGTCCAATTTCTTACTTAGTCGTTAACTCTTAAAATTTTTATATAGTAGCCACACTTTATCTCCCTCCTTAAGATCTGGTCCCTTAGATATCTTAGCATTATAGTACCTTTTTATTTGTTCTTATACTAGTTTAGCTGTTTCTTTAAGGTCTGCATAAAGGTTCATTAACATCTCCATTCTTTACTTAGCTGTGCTACTCGTCTTTTTTGCTTAATGTGGCAATAATAATATTCTTGGCTCATATCCGTAATTCGCCTTAAATAGTAATATCCCTATTCCTTCTTATAGTATTATATTATATGCAAACTGTGTAACTAGTAATAATAATACCTAATTATTCTATGCGTAATTAATATAATGCCTTAGATACTGCTCTAGTGTCTAGTTTAGTCTTTCTATTTATCCATCCGTCTGCGGATAATACACTGTAAATATTGCTACGCGAACCCCTTATTCTGCCAGAAATACTTCCTAAAATGCTACTATAAATCTTAGATCTCTATCTAATATAATCTTATCTAGTGCTCTGTGTCTTACAAATACTTCCTTTATATAGATTTTAGCGACATCCTCTACTAATATCTCTTTAGTGCACGCTATAAAGTATCCCTACTTTATTAGCTTATCCACTATTACTAAAATCGCGTTATAATCTTGTCCTATAATAGGATCTCTTAACTTTAGTAACTTAATAATAAAGTCCTATAATATAACCTCCTATGGTCTTCCTAGTATCTTAACAGGTTATAGCCCTCTATATAGCTTATACCTCGTTGGTTTATTTCTTTAGCAATCTAGATATTCCTTTATAACTTATCTTGCTAGTCCCTAGATTCCTTAAACAATATACTCCTCTTAAAGTCTTAATACTAAGCCTATAGCTCTATTATATCCTTATATTATTCCCTTATAGAATTCCTTAATAAATTCTTCTGTAATAGACTTAGGTATATATATTACTTCTCTATTTTTATATTGCTCTAAATCTGGATTCTCTACCTATACTTCTTAGATCTTCTATATCTAATTACTCTCTAGTAAGTTATAGATCTAACTTTCCTTAGTTACTGCAATCTTTAGATAATTATACCTAATTAATCTGTCTTAATCCTTTTGCAACAAAGCTCCCGATAGCTTTTTATCACTTTATAGTTCAGCCTTTTTGCTTAGCACGTCTGCTTATGCATTATCTATACTCTTAGTATACTAAATTTTAAAATAGTATTCTATAAGCATTTCCGCCCATCTAACCTATCTTTAGTTAAGTTCCTTTATTATTAGGAATCCTATAAGGTTCTTATAGTCCGTCTTAACTATAAATAGTTTCTCTATACCTTATAAAAATGCTCTCTATTCCTTAAGTGCTGTAACTATACCTAACAACTCTTTATTATAGATATTATAGTTTAACTCTAGTAGTGTTATCTTCCAACTATAGTATGCCACTGGGTGCTATCCATCTTAATATTTCTATATAAAGTATACCCCTAGTACAAAGTCTAATACATCTGTTTCTATAACCATCTCTAGACCTAGTTAATAGATCTTAAAAACTAGCTCCTAGGTAAATAACTCTTTAATTCTTTTAAACAGTTCTTATTATTCCTTTCCCTATACCTATAGTTCTTCTTTCTTTGTTAACTATATAAACGGCTTAATATCCTATAACCATTGCGCTATAAACCTTCTACAGTAATTGCAAAACCCTAGAAATAATCTTAACTGTGTAATATTCTCTAGTTCTTGCTAATTTACTATAGCCTCGATCTTCTTTAGATCTATACTAAGTTAGCCTAGTTTAATAATAAATCTAATAAAATCAGTCTTCCTAGTAAAGAACTTATATTTCTTAATTACTACTAGCATCTATTCTTCTTGTAGTCTCTTTAAGACCCATTTAACATGTTCTTTATGCTCTTCCTTACTCTCTAAGTAGATAATAATGTTATTGAAGTATACTATAATAAATTCATCTAGGTGTTCTCCTAATATACTATTAATTCGCTTCTAGAACGTTACTAGTGCGTTTATAAGCCTAAATTGCATAACTAATAGTTTATATAGTCCTTCCTTTAACCTAAAGGCTGCCTTCTATTTGTCGCCTTCCTTAATTCTAATCTAATAGTACGCCCATCTCAGATCTATCTTTATAAAGATCTTTACATTGCCTATCCTATCTTGGATTTTGCTAATTAAGGGTAAAGAATACCTATTCTTCCTGGTAATACTATTTAACTGTCTATAGTCTATACACATCCTAAGTTTTCCGTTTTTCTTTGGGATAAATAATACTGGATATCCTACTAATAACTATAACGGTCTAATATATCCCTTTTATAAGTTCTTCTAAATAAACTCCTTAAGCGCTACTAACTCTGTTTTAGTAAGCTTATAGATTAGAAAGAACTTTAGACTTATTCCCTCTTTTAGTTCTATCTTATAGTCCTAAGCTGCATGCTCTAATAGCTTTTTACTTTCTAGTAACCACAACTTTTTACCATACTTATAGTATCTCTTTAGTATATAACTTAAGCCTCGCTTAGTTTCTTCATATATTGCTCCAACTTGGTACTATACCAACTTGGTTTACTATCGCACTTTATATTATTATATATTCTTAATATTAACCTAACCTATAACCCAATTAATCTTTAGATTGTACTCCTATAACTAAGGTATTCCTAGTATTACCTCATCCTATCCCAATAGTAGGATATTAAAAGATATTCTAACTGGTCTCCCTTTAATAGTTATCTAAATAGGTTCTATTTTAAGATTAATAATGCCTCCTCTATAGGCTATCTAATCTCCTAAAATTGTTATAAGTGGATATAGGTGTTCCTTCTGTTTGTGTGGTAACCCTATCCTTTCTACTGCCTTTGGTAATATATAGTTCCTTATTACTCTACTATCTACTAACGCTTTAAACTACTAATCTTGCCATTTAGCTCTTAAATTTAGTTATTAACCTTAAATTCCTTTAAGGGTTTAAGGCTCTAATACTAGTTCCCTCTAGTCCTATACACCTCCCCTTTTCCCAACTATTAGCTGTTCAATCCTGCCTATACTTAGTCCAACTTTGGCCAATACTTAGTTTATTTCTTTTCCTCTACGTGCTATAGACAAGTGTTCTCTAGGCACTTCCACCACTATTATCCGTCTAGGTATTCTTCTATAAGGAATCTTCCTAGTTAAAGTATTAAGTCTCCTTAACCTTATACTTCTACTAGGTGCCAACTATATATATACTTAGCGTTTCTAAACCGCTTTTCTTCTGGTGCCTAATATATTCTTACTAGGTACTTCCGGTTCTTGTCTTTAGGTGCTCTATATATATTATATATATTATCCACATAAGCTATCCACGATAGTGTATAATACGCTGCGTGTTTTAGGTTAACTCTTAGTTTATCTTTATCCTTAAGTTTAAACCTATACCTAGTTAACCTAACCACTAGTATTTCCGCTGTAGGTACTAAGATTTATTACTTACTTCTCTAGTCCCTAGATCCCTCTTCTAGGTTCCTTAACGTTATAATTAATACTCCTTTAATATAACTTATACGTTTCTCCGTAATAGGTTGGTCTTAGACAACTTTTTTATTTAGCTATATATAAAAGTCTTCCCATTCGTTACTATATTGTTGCCTATACTACTTTCTATATAACTGGTTTAGTATATATAGTCTATCCGTTAGAAAGTACCTTATTATCACTACATCATAACATCCTTTAGTATGTCTTTCTTTAAACCTAGTTGGAATATCTAGATCCTCTTCTTATTCCAGTTTATCTAACCATTTTACCCTAGGTGTTCCTACACTTAGCCTATTAGTAACTCTTTGCATGGGTGCTCTATTCCTTATATAACCTAGCATAGCTAACCTCTTATCTAGCTTCTGCTCTTGCTATATAATGATTTTTATCCTAAACTTATCTATAGTTTCTTATTTTCTGCGTCTTGCAGCTAGATCTTTGTAGTTATCTTACTTTTTAATCCTAGTATTAACTATTTAATCTTTAGGCTAAATACTACATTTACCTAGGATTACTAACGTTCTTATTTATTCTCTAAACTTGTAGTTCTTGAACTTACGTCCTATACTCATTCATTTATTATTAAACTAAGTTGCTGCCCTTTCCTATTGGTTTTCGTCCGTTGTGGGTCCTTAGGTGTGTCTTATCTTACTTTAAAAATCTTAAGCTTCTCTTATCTCTTCTTAAGAATCTTAAGCCTATAGCCTTTTGCCTTTATTAAGTAATAAGCTAGCACTAGCAGTTATCTGCTTACTTAGTTTCTTCTAAACGTTACTCCTATTGTCTTATAAAGCAATAGAAATTGTATCTAATGGTGTTATAATACCCGTTATTAAACCTTGTTCTATAATGGTCTTAGTCTCTATTTTTATTTTAACTTCTCTAAGGTCTATATACTCCCAGTAAGCTGCCTTTATTACCTTATTATTAGTAAATGCTTCGCCTTTATTAAATTCATTGTCTTTAATGTCCGATCTATAAGCTGGTTTATTAGTTCCTCTAAACTTAGATAACAATAGCTCCTATAGCCAATAGCTTGCGCCATACTTAGCGTCCTTATAAATTTAGTATGCGTTATTGTAACAATACGCAAAACTATTAATTAAACACTCTTTTGTTCCTTATAGTGCACCGTCATCCCTTTATATATATATGCCGTCTGCTGGTCTAGTTCCCTTTACCGTATAGTTACTCTAACCACCTCTATAGTCTCTAGTAAAATAACCTTATTTTCCGCAATTTATATAAGCTCCATCTTTAAACCATTTTTCTTACTATAGAGTCCACCTAAACGTCTTCTACTACTAAGATCCCTGGTTTAGCCTCTGCTCCTAGGTCCTTTAATCACTTAATCCTTAACCTCTAGGTTTCTATAGTTTTTTTTCCTATCTTTAGGTTTCTTTAGTATTACTTAGGTCCATTAGCTCTGCGCCATTCCATAATTTTTAACTCTGTGTTTATTATTACGTACTCTACACCTTATATAACTATGGAACTCTATCTTACCCTCTCTTGGCTTGTTCCCTTTAGTAGACTCTATTATTAATCTTTATTAACTAATCTATTAACTCTCTTAGAGTATCCGCATCTTCTATTAGGATAATTGCGTCCTAGACTTTAGCCTTAAGTTCCTGTTTATACTATGCCATAAGCGCCCTATCATTCCACTTAACCTATATGGCTAGTGTTTAAAACTGTGTTGTATACTTAATTGCTAAAGTATATTATACTAAGTTCTAAAGCTTTTATTCCGCTGTGGTTATGGCCTCCAGGTCTCTAAATATCTATATTAGTTGCTCTACAAACCTATTCTAACTGGTAAATATATACCATATATCCTGGTTAGTAGTTATTATGCTATTAGCCTGTATTTCTGTAAGATATAGCTTAAACCACTTAAGTGCCCTCCCTATTAGGAATAATCCTATATAGGCTACTTAATCTAACGATGTTGCTAACTTCGCTCCTTCCTATACTACTTTAAAGTGCATCTACATAAGAAATCCTTTAAGCTTTAACTTCTCTCCTAAGAATTGTTTAATTAAAGGTAACTTAATCTTTACTGCTCTAATTCCATTAATACGTTCTTTAAGTATCCTATTATTGTCTTGTAAGTAATTAACTATTTCTTATAACTAACCTTGTGTAACCACTTAAGAATCCCTATTATCCATACTGGTATCACCTGGCCCTAAGGTTATAGCTGCCGTTAACGCCGTTATAACTAGTGCTGCTCTTAGTGGCATATTATTCGATCTTGTTTAATACTATAACCTTAGTAGTAAATATATAACAGAACCTTGTAGTAGGAACTACAGTAGGTTCTATTATTAGGCTAGGTATATAGGTAAGAACAAAACAACAACATAATAATAACTGGTGGAGTGGTTGCCTAATAGGTTAACTCTAATTATATTCTAAGATTTACTACAAGGAGAGAACTATCTACAGTAGGGACTAAGGTCCTTTAAATACACAACCATACTCCTAAGAAATCCTCTCTTGTACGTAAGGTACGTGTTATCTGTATTAAACATAACGTCCTTCTTATTTAACGTAGCTAACGCGTTTAACACCATATGACCTCAGTTACCATTCCTTATCACATAGTTCCACCGGATCCATCCTAGACCGTGCCTATATTAACCAACTAGCTTCCGCCAACTCTTCTCTAAGTAGTCGTAACATTATACTTAAAGCGTCCGTAACAGTAAGTAGAAGGTGAGTTAAAGGTAGAATGAGTTGTATATATTAGAGGACAAATGCTTCTAACCACTTCCATTTAGAGACTAATCGCTGGTTCTTCTCTAGAGGAGAACCAGCTTCCTATATAAACCTTCTAAAACACTAGTAAAACCTTTCGCCCCTATCTATCTAACTAT
>Ga0307507_10001136_pt1 | contig 59033 bp, 21 predicted proteins | sample 7_EM_MG_FD_207223 | JGI IMG/M metagenome (GOLD analysis project Ga0307507, IMG submission 207223) | Populus trichocarpa ectomycorrhiza microbial communities from riparian zone in the Pacific Northwest, United States - 7_EM | ecosystem: Host-associated > Plants > Roots > Unclassified | place... | reverse complement strand
AGGGACGCGCAAGCCTGTATAATTGGTAGTCTATAAACGAGGATCCAAAGCTAGAGAAAGGAAGGAGAAGAATAGCAGCGCCGCTCGATATTTTATGCGGTCCTTAAGTTACGTAACTCGCGTCTACCATAATCCACGTCTGCCAAGATCCACCGTTTTCCACCAGCGCCGTAACACTTTAGAAACGCAAAAAGGGCACCGGAATACATATAAATAAAAGCCGTGCGCGCTCCCGTTGAGGTACTTGGCTATAGCACCGTATTCTATTCTTTCTAATTATTAACACCACCAAAAATCTCACTAACCTCTATATTAGGTAATTAAGATATAATTAATATAATTAATATAATTAGAATTAGGTCGGTGATTATAATTATTGCTATTATTGCTATTACTAGGCAGCGTCTTTTAGTAAACTTAGGCGCCCTCTTGTTGACCTAAATTAGACTTCCTTATTACCATCTAACTACTATCCCATAACTATCTTTAATACCTAGCATACTATGTCTTATTACCTATTTCTATTACCTATTTATCTTAATTTCTATTACCTATTTATCTTAGTTGCCTATAATATTTAACTTAGTTACCTAGACCTACTTTATCTGTGACGGTGCTGGAGCGTGTCACCTGCTATATTGCCGTTTCCTAGGCAATTTGCCGCAATTTGCCGTTTTCTGGGCAATCTGCCAAATTCTGCCAAATTCTGCCAAATTCTGCCAAGTCGCTATTGGTTCGCTTACTACTAGCGCCTTAATAACCCCTTTGTATCTTACCAGTCTCCACCAGTCTTCTTCTTCTCCTTAGCTTAGTATTCTTGTATAGTAGCAATCTACAAGCTTCGGTTTAGAAGCATTTGTACGAGCCCGTTATATTATCTATATAAAGAGCTTCTAGAGCTATATTTAATAAGAAAGAGTTCTTATTCTTAATTATCCATTTAATAGTTATAAGCCTAGGCCGTCTACTATATTATCTTTAATTTAAAGCCTTTATTCCCATCGATTTCCATTATTATTATTATTATTATAGACACCTATAATAACCTTTAATAACATAGTCCTTATATCCAGGACCTTTAAAAACTAGAGCTCTTGCTGCACCCGGCCCAAAAAGACCAAAACCAACTAAAAAGAACCCCGAAAAACACCTAGAGAATCCCCCTAAGATGCCTACATCGCAGGGGAGGCACATGTCGAACGACGGTGGTTCGCACTCGTGCGCGACCGCCAGAACCACGCCCAGCAATGGCCCTCCATAATAAAAACGGGCGAATACCATACTATAAAGCGGAAATATCTCTATTAAGAAGGCATCTGATAAAATATAAAGCCTATTAGACGCGTCTAGTATCCGTAATTATAGGGAAGTAACCGTCAGCTATAACAAACTAATATAGCTAGTAAAATAGCTCCGCCAGTCTAGTATCCCTTAGGCGCCCCTTTAGTAATCCCTTAATTAAATCCTCTAATGGCTAAGTAAAATTAAAAATAAACAAAATCTTTTCTTACTAGTAAACCGTACCTGGGCTACTATAGCTGCGCTTTTATAGCACAGGGAACCTAATCCCCTTAAAATAATAACCGGGTATATAATTACAATATAACCAAATATAGAAAAAGTAGAGGGGCTTAGGGGACAATTAAAAATAGAAGTCCTTATAGAGATTTATAAGGAAGTCTATAACGCTATTACAGTCCAACACCTAAGGAGTAGAGACATTAGAGTTACCCTAAAGGACCAATAGGTAAAGGAATAAGCCGTAAGGATAGGGGACAGGCTAGGAGAACATATTAGCATAAAAGTGCTCTATAAAGACTACCTAGTTAAAGTCCTAGCGGTTCCCATAAGCCTTAGGGTAAAAAAGGGATGCTAGGCGAACAATATAGTAACTATATAGGAGATAGTAAAACATACGGAACGCCTTATACTAGGACTTGAGATTACCTAAATCCAATAGCTTTAATAGAAAAATGCAATCTAAGTATATAATAAGAACAATGAGAGGATATAAGAGTTACTAGAGACTTGCTAGGGAGACGCTAGTTAAATATATAGCTCCCTTATTATTAGCATACATATACTAGGAATACAAAAACTCCTTATCTAAAAAGGAATAATTATAAATGGCCTTATATACAATATAAGGCTTTATAACCACAAACTACACCTAAAACAATACTATTACTGTGTATAATAGGGACACACCCAATCCACATACACAGCACAGGTGTACTGTGGCCACTATACAGGCCCCTATAATATAAGACACTGCTTAAATTAAGACTAAATAAAATACGCAAACTGTCACCAAAACACACATAAGGCGTAGGAGAGAGTAGACTGTATTAAATACAGGAGATAGAAGGCAAGGGCTTAACAGCTATAAGAATAACTACACGCTAGGTTATACAAATGGAAACAACAGGCAATAAGCTAGGGGGATATAGGTGCCTTCCTGGCATTCCCTACCTTTAATACTAGGGGGCTGGGCCAGCCATCCCAAGCCTTAACGGGCCAGAAGCGACGCCGCGCGATATTACTAGACCAAATAGGGACACAAGGGTTACAGGGGATATAAGGGAGAGAACGCCCTATAGGAAGACCCCTATAGACAGCTACAGCAAGCTTAAGACCAGGACAATTAAGAATTAGACTAAATGCAGTAAATCTAATATTTATAGCCAACCCATAAAGGGCATAAAGCCAACTAGTAAGACTAGGGGAAGAACTAGAGATAATAATAGATTTAAATATAGAAGCGCTAGTAGGAACATGGGACACGGGAATAAAAAGCCCTATATAAAATAAGTAGCGACCAGGGTATAGATACAAGAGATAAAAGTTCTAAAAATTCTAGAGAAAGTGGAAATAGAGAAAGTGAAGAACAAAGAAGAGTTAAACAACCCTTACTAGGGGTCCGCCACCTATCCATTATATAGTATAACTGCGGCAATACAAACCACTACCTTGTAAGGCCCCTACTAGACAGTCTAGACCTAGAGAAACACTATATCCTTGCTATATAAGAGCCGTATTATAATACCTATATATAATTAATATACTGCCCCTAAGGATTCCAGCTCCTATACGAACCAAAAGCAGCCATATGTGTATGCTTTATAATTAGCAAGGCTATTAGCCTGTCCTTATAGTTATAGCAAGCAGTTAACCTAGATATTGCACTTATAATAATCTAGATATATAGGGGACCAGTATAAATTATTAATATATATAACCCTAGGGTCGAAGGGGTCCCACAAACAGAGAATATTATATTGGTAATAAGCTTACTGGAAACTAAAGGCACAGAGTTTATCCTATTAGGAGACATAAACCTCTACCACTTATAGTGGGGGGGGTATCCATGTCGCTGCTAAATAATAGGTAGAGTGCCTACTAAGAGCTATAGATATCTGGGGCCTTAAGCTAGCCACTCCCCCAGGAGTAATTACGTGGCAATAAGGTACTGTCAGAAGTACAATTAACCTTACATTTATGGACGATAGCCTATACTAGAGACTCAAAAGGTGCATCCCTAAAGAAAAATAGATACTTACCTTAGACTATATCCCTATCCAGATATAGCTAGATTTGGATATTAAGGCGCAACCAAATAGTAAAAGATACGCAATAAGGAAGCTTAAGACAGATAGTTTCCTTAATATAGTTAAACAACAACTTTAAAACCTAGAAGAAATCCACCCAATACCAAACAAGCAAGGCTTATTAGCTACCCCTAAGGAAATTAACCAAAGACTAGAAAGGATCTAGGTAGCAATTAAAAATAGGCTAGAAGAGTATTGCCCGGTCTCAAAACCGGGCCTCTATACGCGATATATATAGTCCGCATAATGCGCGGTTCTTGTAGCTAGCCAACAACGAGCAAGAAGGAAATATACAAGTAGCCATAACCCTAAAGACGAGAGATAATATAAAGACACAAGAAACCAGCTAAAGAATACCCTAAAAAAAGAAGTAAGAAATAACTGGAGACGGTTTATAAATAAATATACTACTAACCTAAGTATCCCCTATAACAAGGGCCTTTGGACCATGGCAAGATGGGCAAAGAAAAAGGCGGGACGCTTAGTAGAAGACCTATACCTATTACCCCTATAAAGAGCAGGCGAACCATAGGCTATAAGCAACAATAATAAAAAGGTAAAGATCCTTATAGAAAGATTTTTCCCCTAACTGGCTCTAGTAGACCTTAGTAATATTACTAATAAAACACCAGTAACTTGCCTAAGGGTTAACAGCGACATAACAACTAAAGAAATGGCTAGAACCATTAGTCGCCTCTTAAATAATATAGCACTAGGACTAGATAGGATTTTAAACAAAGCCTTAAAAACCTGTGGTCTATTTATAGCACCTTGGCTTACAGATATAGCCAAAGCATACTTTATAATAGGCTACTACCCGCGACTTGGAATATCTATAACAACGGTTATCTTATAAAAAGAAGGCAAAGCAGACTACTTAATCCTAGGAAGCTACCGCCCTATTGCCTTAAAAAACACCCTAAGCAAGATCTTAGAAAAGGTTATAGCGGACTATATAGCAGACATGGTAGAGGAACACGCCCTACTACCATAAAGCTAAATGGGGGTAAGAAAGAATCGCTTAACACTATTAGCACTTACACTACTCACTACTACTATTAAAACTGCATGGACTATACGCAAGGACTTTATAGTATTAATACTTAGCCTAGACATTAGTGGCGCCTATAATAATATACCCTATAAGCGCCTTCTATACATCTTTAGGGCAAAGGGCTTCCTAGAATAGATTATACAATTTATTTAAGGGTTTATAGGCCAGAAAGAGACATTACTGGTCTTTAGTAGATACCAGAGCCCCCCTATTATAGTTATAATAGGTATACTATAAGGATCACCTTTTTCGCCTATACTCTTCCTTTTCTTTATAAGTAACTTACTTAACACCTTTAAGGAAGGGGCAACCTAGGAGATAGGCTTTATTAACGACATAAACTTAATTATATACGGGCCAACAGCCGCAGAGAACTGCAGAACACTAGAGAAAGCCTATAATACCTATATAAAATGGGCAAGACAATATAGAGTCTAATTCTTACTAGAGAAATACCAGCTAATCCATTTTATAAAAAAACGCAACTAATCTATAGATCTCTAGCATACAATCTATATCTAAGGCTTTGGGGGTCAACTAGTTTAGGGCCTAAGGGTATTAGGAGTATAGGTAGATAGCAAGCTCTAGTAGAGCGCATATACGGTATAAGCGGCCCGTAAGGGCCAAGTATAGTATATTGCATTATCCAGGATTGTCAATTCTATATAAGGTCCATACTTCCAGAGGTCACGTCTACTATACATAGTAGTTATCCGGCTAACTATAATATATGGATCCAGTGTTTAGGCCATTAGAAAAACTAAAAAGGGCCCCCCTAAATCACTCCTTAAACCACTTTAAAAGGTCTAAATAGCCTGCCTCTGGAGTATAACAGGCGGGTATAAGCAAACGGCCACAGCACTGCTTAAGAAGGAAGCCAATATTCCCCCCCTATAACTATATATTAAAGCCGCTGCAATGTAAAGGGCGTAAAGTAAACGCAACTCTAATATTATAAAGTATATTAAGACACGCCTAAATAAACTATAGAGGGATCCTAGGGCGCCTTATAGGAGAATAAACCAACAACCCCAAAGTAGGGAAGAGATATTAGAGAAATAGGTAAAGAAAGCAGAAGAAAAATAGTGCTACGTTAGGGCCCAGGCCTATATAGAGGAGGAAGGGAAACGCGTAAGAGGCCAGCAAAGATAACAGTAAGAAAGAGAAAGGAGCTAAAGTAGAGCATAAAAGAACGCTAGGAAACCATCTTCCGTAATATAATACTAGTTAGACTAACGCTAGAGAGGCGCATGGGAGTTAAAGGTATAGAGGCTAACTTAGGCAAGAGAAACCTAAGCCGTAGCATAGTTAACGCCATAGGGGGTAAACACTTAAGAGCTCTAAGAAGGCCTAACAAAGGTAGAAAATATAATAGTAACACTTTTAAGAACAGGGATAATAGGACTAAAAGATTAGCTCTACTAGGTAGGTATCTTAGTAGGCAGCCCAAGATGCAAATATGGCTAGCTAAAACAGACACTAAAACACGTAATACTATTATACCCCCTACGCACCAACTGAGAAGCTATGCTCTTAGTAGCTAGTATAGAGAACTATAACATACTACTCTTAACACAAAAAGGTCTTAAGGCGGTTACCTAGTGGCTTATTAGCCAAAATATACTAGACCAGTTTCAGGTTGCAAAGGAAATAGTAATAGAAGGCAAAGGGGTAAGTAATAGGCGCCCCCTAATAACTCTACAGTAGTAGAGCAAAGTTTGCGATACTAGCGCGTCCGTAGGCTTGTTACGGCAGCAGTGGTTCCCAAGGAGGTCAAAAAGTAAGGTAGTAGAGCACCATAGGTAACTTGTAGGCGCCTTATAGGCGAGTCCCAAAAGGCGGGGAGACGGATTACGGGGTTTTCTCAAAAGAGTTTTCTCCCTATATATATATAAGGAGTAGTCCGTGTGGGCCCAATAGGGATCCGAATCGGACGTTAAGCAATAAATAATAATAATAATAACCTTTAATAAAAGTCTATACCTATTATTGTCTTATCTATTATCCTTACAAGCCTAAATAATTGGGATAAATAGATTAAGATTATTAAGTTAAAAGCTAATATTAATTATCTCTAGAAGTATATTAACCTATTAATACCTAAGACTAATTTACTAAAGCTTAAAGAACCCGTTCGCGTCTTACTAAAGGACATTAATAACTAGGAGAAAATAAAGCCCTTAGAGCTAGATAAGAACGAGGAGGAGCTCTATACGCTTTAATCTAACTATAGGGATAATCTAAAGCTATATAGAAAACAGCTATTAGCTCTTAATATATTATATAATTAAATCTAAAGCTCTATCTTACGTACCTACCTTATCTATATATTTAAATGTAATACTGTGGTGGTGTAGACTGGGCCTCGCCTACTGTCTTGGCATTTTCCTATATTTATAGAGCTTCGGCTTTCCTCCCTCTTACATTATCACCAACCTACCAGTTCACGGAATACATTCTTTTCTTTCTCTTCTTACTGACTGCTTTACTGATTTATTCTGACCGACTGACCGACCGACCAACCGACCGACAAACAGACAGACAGACAGCACCCTGACTTTCCTATCTGAGAGACACCGTACCCTCCCACAATACTACCTATAACGTCTTAGTGTCACTAAAATAGAGAATTACTCCGACTAATAACGCCTAAAAGCTTTAAGTCGCTACCCAATATATAAAGCTTAAGAAAGCGCCTTAGAACTAGAACTTTAAGGTCTAGTTATAGGAGTAGGAGAAGGTATATACTAGGTATAAGAATCTAGATCTGTAACAGACTACCAATACTGGCCGAGCTATAAGACTGCAGCCTGGAAGGCTCCAAGACAGCGTCAGCACTACCCTTGTATATCTCGTATTTCTTACTACCTGTCTCTGTTGCCTGTACTCAATTTTATGTATATATTACACCTGATTTCCATAGATTTACAATTAAGTCATTCACTCAATTCTCGCACACTGTAAAGCTTACAAGATCTATCTAAGGTAGATAGTGGTTATTTAGTAAAAGATTTTATATATATAGTTAAATTAATTATACTAAGCTGGTTAGAATATTGGTAGAACTAGCTTAAAAGGCTTACTACCTCTATTAGGAGGGGACTCCCTTAAGGGACATTTATTAAAAGGATCTGGAGTAGGTTCTAGCTAAGGAAGAGGCTAAGTGTCACGGATTCCGACCGTAGCACCGCCAAGGGCTCGCCCTAGTCGAGCCTTGGCACCTACAGTATATAGAGCTACGGTGCCTTCGCACCTCTTTGCACCTTCGTGCAGTGTGGTTAAAAATAAAATCTTATCTAATAAGATCAATAAATAATTTTATTTTCGTATTTGTTATTATTTTTATTAATTAGCTAAAAAAATAAAATCTCTTAGCATACCCCGCTCTACCTATCTAATATTAAGAATTCCATTAACCACCATTCTAATTTTATCTTTTATTGTACGGTATAATGGCTTCTAAAGTAGAGTTATCTATTTTCTTATCTACTCTTAAATCTACTAAGGTTAAAGGACCAGAAGCTAGTGTACGCGGGCTATTAGATATCTCTCTCTATAAGCACACTCGGCTGCTATATAACCATGAACTAGAAAGATATAAGAAGAATAAGATCTATTACTGTAAATACTATATAGATCTACTATATGGCGGAAAATCTATAATAAACCTTTAAAATTACCTTAAAAGTAAGCATTAAATTAATTGTCTAGTTGACGGCCTAGGCATTTATATAATAGTAAAGACGCGGCTTAAGGAGTTATATAAGAGGCTCTTAGCTACTAATTAAGGAGAAGAAATTAACCAGATTATACTCTATAAAGTCCTTAATAAGGAGCTAGTTTATAAGGCTCTTATTTTATTAATTGTTATATAATATCTTCCATTCTAAATGGTTAAGTAGCTAGAGTTCCGTATACTTTGTTATATTCTTAATCCTTAGGCAGATAATATTATTATAACAGCTTATTCTAAAGTTAGTAAACTAATTAATACCTCCTAGCTCTCCTAAAAGGATATTATATAAGATAAGCTTTAGGCAGCAACATTAAGTATCCATATCTTGCTTAATATCTGGATGTCTTTAAATAAGTATTTTCTTCTTGCAGTCTGTGTGCACTTTACTTAGTAGAATAAGTAGAAGCTTTTAAGGGCGCTTCTTGCTCTTTGTATAGTACATTCTTATAGCGGCAAGGATTAATTTAGAGTTCTTCTTCCTATCCTATAGGACTTTAGAGTTATACAACAGATTAGTGCAATTGTTTGTAATAATGCTTCTATAAATAATACTCTCTGTTATATAGTAGGTGCCTACCTAAAGAAAGAAAGGAAGATTAACTGGAATCCTATTTATTAATATATCCGCTGTAATAGCTATATTATTAACCTTACTATATAGGCTTTCCTCTTTAAGGATGTTATTAGTATTAAGCAAATCCAGTTATATGAAGTAGAGGATAAAAATGGAGATGAAATTAGTAAAGTATAGCTAGCTATTTAAAGGGATACGTTTTGTTATATAGGTGTCCTCGGTAAGCTTTATAATATTATCGTCCATATTAAGAGACAATATAAAGACACAAGAAACCAGCTAAAGAATACCCTAAAAAAAGAAGCAAGAAACAACTGGAGACGGTTTATAAACAAACACACTACTAACCCGAGCATCCCCTACAACAAGGGCCTTTGGACCATGGCAAGATAGGTAAAAAAAAAAGGCAGGATGCCTAGTAGAAGACCTATACCTACCACCCCTATAAAGAGCAGGCGAACCATAGGCTACAAGCAACAATAATAAGAAGGTAAAGATCTTTATAGAAAGATTTTTTCCTTAACTGGCTCTAGTAGACCTTAGTAACATTACTAGCAAAACACTGGTGACTCGCCTGAGGGTCAACAGCAACATAACAACCGAAGAGATGGCTAGAACTATTAGTTACCTCTTAAATAATATAGCACTAGGACCAGATGGGATCCTAAACAAAGCCTTAAAGACCTATGGTCCACTTATAGCACCTTAGCTTACAGATGTAGCCAGAGCATGCTTTATAATAGGCTACTACCCATAACTTAGAAGATCTATAATAACGGTTGTTTTACAAAAAGAAGGTAAAGTAGACTACTTAATCCTAGGAAGCTACCGCCCTATTACCTTAGAAAACACCCTAAGCAAGATCTTAGAAAAGGTTATAGCGGACTATATAGCAGACACAGTAGAGAAACACGCCCTACTACTATAAAGCCAAATAGGGGCAAGAAAGAATCGCTTAACACTATTAGCACTTATACTACTCACTACTACCATTAAAACTGCATAGGCTATGCGTAAGGACTTTGTAATATCAATGCTTAGCCTAGATATTAGTAGCGCCTACAATAATATACCCTATAAGCGCCTCCTATACATCCTTAGGGTAAAGGGCTTCCCAGAATAGATTATATAATTTGTTTAAGGGTTTATAGGCCAGAAAGAGACATTACTGGTCTTTAGCGGATACCAGAGCCCCCCTATTACAGTTGCAATATGTATACTATAAGGATTACCTCTTTTACCTATACTCTTCCTTTTCTTTATAAGCAACTTACTTAATACCTTTAAGAAAGGGGCGACCCAGGGGATAGGCTTTATTAATAACACAAACCTAATTATATACAGGCTAATAGCCGCAGAGAACTGTAGAACACTAAAGAAAGCCTATAACACCTATATAGAATAGGCAAGACAATATAGAGTCCAATTCTTACTAGAGAAATACTAGCTAATCTATTTTATAAGAAAATGCAACCAATCTGCAGATCTCTAGTATATAATCTATATCTAAGGCTTTAGGGGTCAACTAATTTAGGGCCTAAAGGTATTAGGAATATAGGTAGATAGCAAGCTCTGGTAGAGCGCATATGCGGTATAAGCAGCCTATAAGGGCTAAGCACAGTATATTGCATTATCCAGGATTGTTAATTCTATATAGGGTCTATACTTCCAGAGGTTACGCCTACTATACACAGCAGTTGTCTGGCCAACTATGATATATAGATCTAGTGTTTGGGCCATTAAAGAAACTAAGAAGGGCCCCCCTAAATCACTTCTTAAACCACTCTAAAAGGTCTAAATAGCCTACCTCTAGAGTATAATAGGTGGGTATAAGCAAATGGCCACAGCACTACTTAAGAAGGAAGCCAATATTCCCCCCCTATAACTATATATTAAAGCCACTGCAATATAAAGGGCGTAAAGTAAACGTAACTCTAATATTATAAAGTATATTAAGACATGCCTAAATAAACTATAGAGGGACCTTAGGGCGCCTTATAGAAGAACAAACCAACAACCCTAAAGTAGGGAAGAGATATTAAAGAAATAGGTAAAGAAAGCAGAAGAAGAATAGTGCTATATTAGGGCCTAGGCCCATATAGAGGAGGAAGGGAGACGTGTAAGAGGCCAGTAAAGATAATAGTAAAAAAGAAAAAGGAGCTAAAGTAGAGTATAAAAGAATGCCAGGAAACCATCTTCTATAATATAATACTGGTTAGACCAACGCTAAAGAGGCGCATAGGAGTTAAAGGTATAAAGGCTAACTTAGGCAAGAGAAACCTAAGCTATGGCATAGTTAACACTATAGGGGGTAAATACTTAAGAGCTTTAAGAAGGCCTAATAAAGGCAGAAAATATAATAGCAACACTTTTAAGAACAGGGATAATAGGACTAAAAGATTGGCTCTACTAGGTAAGTGTTTTAATAGGCAGCCTAAGATGCAAATATGGCTGGCTAAGACAGATACTAAAACATATAATACTATTATGCCCCCTATATACCAACTAAGAAGCTATACTCTTAGTAGCTAGTATAGATAACTATAATACACTACTCTTAATATAAAAAGGTCTTAAGGCGGTTACCTAGTAGCTTATTAGCCAAAATATATTAGACCAGTTTTAGGTTGTAAAGGAAATGGTAATAGAAGGCAAAGGGGTGAGTAATAGGCGCCCCCTAATAACTCTACAGTAGTAGAGCAAAGTTTGCGATACTAGCGCGTCCGTAGGCTTGTTACAGCAGCAGTAGTTCCTAAGGAGGTTAAAAAGTAAGGTAGTAGAGCACCATAGGTGACTTATAGGCGCCTTATAGGTGAGTCCTAAAAGGTGGGGAGACGGATTATAGGGTTTTCTTAAAAGAGTTTTCTCCCTATATATATATAAGGAGTAGTCCGCGTGGGCCCAATAGAGATTCAAATCGGACGTTAAGCAATGAATTATTATTATCGTCCATATATAAAGTTCTGTAGGTTGTATAAAAGATATTAAGGCTTTTGCTAGAAGAAGAATTCCTTTTAATAATTATATAAGATAGAATAGCTGGTTCTATATACTTAATGTTGCGCTCTAGAAGGATGGGGCGATTTATAAGTACTAGAGGAATTATTAGAACACCCTTAAAGAGGATAAGTTAACGAATTCAGATTAGGATACACTTTGTATAATATATAAGTTTCTCTAAATGTTTTATAAAGTTACCCTTAGAACGCAAGGACATAAAGTAATAATTAATGGTGTACTAACTTTAATAGATACTCTTATTTAACACTTTAAAAATAGCCTTGTATAACTCTCATTCCCCTTATCTTAGGAATTTATTAATCTTATAATAGGAATACTATAAAGCTAATAAGGATTTCTGTAAGCATATCTATATAGGCTGGCAAGTATTTAACAAGTATTACCTTAAGTTAGACAATTCCCCCTTATACGCTGCTGCAATCATTCTTTACCTAAGTTGCTATACGAAGTATATTAAGTCAAACTAGAAAAAGAAGTGGTAAAAGCCTATGCTTGATAGGGTTAAGGCTCTCTAGGAGATAAAGTATAGAGGAGATAGTCCTTCTACCCCAAATACTACTATATTGTATAATAAGATTCCAAAGCTAAAAGAGAATACAAACTATCTTAATAAGATTCTTAAGGACCTTTACCTTTTTACTCGGCCATAAAGCCAGAATAAATATAAGAACTATATCGCTAAGCTACTATATCTGATTTTGGGGATATTAGCTCTTAATTAGTAGTGCTAGGATTAACAATAGTAACAATGGCCAAGGCTCTTATTAATAGTGATTGATATTCTATTAATACTAGTAATAAGTAATAAACCAAAAAGAGTTTTCTTAGGAGCACGTTATATAATATCTTAGGAGAGAATATAGCTTAGGGTAGAAAATATTAAGAAGGTAGAGTGCTTTAAGAATTAGTTATAGAGTAGAATCTTAAGTAAATAAAAGTGTTATGGCGCTAGTGGAAAATGGTAGATTATGGCGGATATAGTTGCAGTTATATAACTAGAGGATTGTATAAAATATTAAGCAGCACTACCCTTTTTTTCCTTTCCTTTCTTTAGCTTTAGATCCTTATTAATAGATAATCCAATTATATAGTGTAACGGCACCTTGTAGCAGGAACTACGGCAGGTTCTATTATTAGGCTAGGTATATAGGTAAGAACAAAACAACAACGTAATAACAACTGGTGGAGTGGTTGCCTAACAGATTAACTCCAATTATATTCTAAGATTTATTACAAGGAGAGAACTATCTATAGTAGGGACTAAGGTCCTTTAAATACACAACCATACTCCTAAGAAATCCTCTCTTGTATATAAGGTACGTATTATCTATATTAAATATAATATCCCTCTTATTTAACGTAGTTAACGCGTTTAACACCACATAACCTTAGTTACTATTCCTTATTACATAGTTCTACCGGATCCATCCTAGACCGTACCTATATTAACCAACTAGCTTCCTACAACTCTTCTCCAAGTAGTTATAATATTATACTTAAAGCGTCCATAACACTATCTCCCTCCTCTTTATCTTCGTCCTTAAAGATTCCTAACATCTCTAAGTCGTCTACTAGAGGTGTAATGTCCGTTTAATTAGTCTGGTTAATATCCTTACTTATTATACCTAAAGCTTCTTCTTCTCTTTTCTGGGTTAAGTGTCGCCTTTATACGGTTTCCTCTATACTGTTGCTAGGCAAGGTAATAGCGATCCCCTACTCTTATTGCGCTAAAGAGGGGTTGGTGTGCGTTATACTAGCAAGTCCTTTATCCCAATAACCCTTCTCTTGCTCTGAGTGTACCAAAGCAAATATTTAATCATCCTACGATATTTGCTCTGTTTCTAACACTAAGTGTGCACGTCCTATAACTTTTAACAGTCTTTAAGTTCCCTAAGTAACTTGTTATAGGGTCTCGTGTTTAATTTACCACTATAAAGCTTAACGGTAAGCTGGCCTCCGCGCTACTTAAGGTTTAATATACCTTAGAAGAGTCCGCACGCGTCCTTAAAGCTCAACGTTTGGCTTATGCTTATCTTTAACGTCTTAAACGTATTTATAAGAAGGTCCGTTCTAAGGAGTAGAAACTTATTTAACAGGGTTTGTCTAAGCTAGGTAATAAAAGAACTAGCTCTCCTCCTATAAGGGAAACAACTCCAAGTAGCTTAGCAATTGCTCCTTTTAGGTCCCCCTTAGGTAACTTATTTTTCGGCAATCCTTCTTTGTTAATGTTACCTAACCTATTCTCTTTTAATACTCCTATACCTTTCCTATAGCGTTTCTTAGGTTGCTTAGTGGTTCCTAGGTAGTCTTACTATAGCCTATCCACTTTACTTTATACTACATTTCGTCATCTATATTCTTATAACTAATAATCTTTAAAACTTGCCATTTATCTTCCTTTTGTCCTCTATATATGTCTGCCTTATAGACTAGTGACTTAATATTCCCGTGTGCTGGCTCTAGCATTGCAATATATTATATAGGGTAGATTTTCATTTTGGCTAGTAGGTTTAACTTATATATAACTAATAAAATTCTTTACTTAACTTTAAAAGGTCCTAGTTTAACGTAGTCCAACTTTTTACTTAGTCATCAACTTTTAAAATTTTTATGTAGTAGCCACACTTTATCTCCCTCCTTAAGATCTGGTCCCTTAGATCTCTTAGCATTATAGTACCTTTTTATTTATTCTTATACTAGTTTAGCTATTTCTTTAAGGTCTATATAAAGATTTATTAACGTCTCCATTCTTTACTTAGCTATACTACTCGTCTTTTTTGCTTAATGTGGCGATAACAATGTTCTTGGCTTATACCTGTAATTCGCCTTAAATGGTAATGTCCCCATTCCTTCTTGTGGTATTATATTATATGCAAACTATATAACTGGTAATAACAATACCCAATTATTCTATGCGTAATTAATATAATGCCTTAAATACTGCTCTAGTGTCTAGTTTAGTCTTTCCGTTTGTCCGTCCGTCTGCGGATAATATGCTATAGACGTTACTACGCGAACTCCTTATTCTGCTAGAAACACTTTTTAAAATACTGCTATAAATCTTAGATCTCTATCCGATATAATCTTGTCTAGTGCTTTATATCTTGCGAATACTTCTTTTATATAGATTCTAGCAATATCTTCTACTAATATCTCTTTAGTGCATGCTATAAAGTATCCCCACTTTATTAGCTTATCTACTATTATTAAAATCGCGTTATAATCTTGTCCTATAATAGGATCTCTTAACTTTAGTAACTTAATAATAAAGTCCCATAATATAACTTCCTATGGTCTTCCTAGTATCTTAATAGGTTATAGCCCTCCGTATAGCTTATGCCTTGTTAGTTTATTTCTTTAGCAATCTAGACATTCCTTTATAACTTATTATACTAGTCCCCAAATTCCTTAAATAATATACTCCTCTTAAAGTCTTAACACTAAGCCTATAGCTCCATTGTGTCCTTATATTATTCCCTTATAGAATTCCTTAACAAATTCTTCTGCGATAGACTTAGGCACATATATTACTTCTCTGTTTTTGTATTGCTCTAAATCTAAATCCTCTACCTATACTTCTTAGATCTTCTGTGTCTAATTACTCTCTGGTAATTTATGGATCTAACTTTCCTTAGTTGCTATAATCTTTGGATAATTGTACCTAATTAATCCGTCTTAATCCCTTCGCAATAAAGCTCCTAATAGCTTTTTATTACTTTATAGTTCAGCCTTTCTACTTAGCGCGTCTGCTTGTATATTGTCTATACCCTTAGTATACTAAATTTTAAAATAATATTCTATAAGTATTTCCGCCTATCTAACCTATCTTTAGTTGAGTTCCTTTGTTATTAGGAATCCTATAAGGTTCTTATAGTCTATTTTAACTATAAATAGTTTCTCTATACCTTGTAAGAATGCTCTCTATTTTTTAAGTGCTGTAACTATACCTAATAACTCCTTATTATAGATGTTATAGTTTAACTCTAGTAGTGTTATCTTCCAACTATAGTACGCCACTAGGTGCCATCTATTTTAATATTTCTGTATAAAGCACGCCCCTAGTATAAAGTCTAATATATCTGTTTCTATAACCGTCTCTAGACCTAGTTAATAGATCTTAAGAACTGGCTCCTAGGTAAACAACTCTTTAATTCTTTTAAATAGTTCTTATTACTTCTTCCCCTATGCCCATAGTTCTTTTTTCTTTGTTAACTACGTAAGTGGCTTAATATCCTTTAACTATTGCGCTATAAACCTTCTATAATAATTACAAAACCCTAGAAACAATTTTAACTGCGTAATATTCTCTGGTTCTTACCAGTTTACTATAGCCTCAATCTTTTTTAGATCTATACTAAGTTGGCCTAGTTCAATAATAAATCTAATAAAATCGGTCTTCCTAGTAAAGAACTCGCATTTCTTAATTACTACTAGCATCTGTTCTTCTTATAGTCTCTTTAAAACCCATTTAATATGTTCTCTATGCTCTTCCTTACTCTCTAAGTAGATAATAATGTTATTAAGGTATACTATAATAAATTCATCTAGGTGTTCTCCTAATACACTATTAATTCGCTTCTAGAATATTACTAGTGCGTTTATAAGCCCAAATTGCATAACTAATAGTTTATATAGTCCTTCCTTTAACCTAAAGGCTGCCTTCTATTTATCGCCTTCCTTGATCCTAATCTGGTGGTATACCTATCTTAGATCTATTTTTATAAAAATCTTTACATTGCCTATCCTATTTTAGATTTCATTAATTAAGGGTAAAGGATACCTATCCTTCTTAGTAATGCTGTTTAACTATCTATAGTCTATACACATCCTAAGTTTTCCGTTCTTCTTTAGGATAAACAGTATTGGATATCCCGCTAATAACTATAACGGTCTAATATATCCCTTATATAAGTTCTCCTGGATAAACTCCTTAAGCGCTACTAACTCTGTTTTAGTGAGCTTATAGATTAGAAAGAACTTTAGACTTATTCCCTCTTCTAGTTCTATCTTATAGTCCCATACTATATACTCTAACAGCTTTTCACTTTCTAGTAACCATAACTTTTTACTATACTTGTGGTATCTCTTTGGTATATAACTTAAGCCTTACTTAGTCTCTTTATATATTGCTCCAACTTAGTACTATACCAACTTAGTTTACTGTCACACTTTACGCCGTTAAGTATCTTTAATATTAACCTAACCTGTAACCTAATTAATCTTTAGATTGTACTCCTATAACTAAGGCATCCCTAGTATCGCCTTATCCTATCCTAATAGTAGAATATTAAAAAACATTCTAATTGGTCTCCCTTTGATAGTTATCTAAATAGGTCCTATTTTAAGATTAATAATGCCTCCTCTATAGGCTATCTAATCTCCTAAAATTGTTATAAGTAGATATAGGTGTTCCTTTTGTCTGTGTAGTAACCCTATCCTTTCTACTGTTTTTAGTGATATATGGTTCCTAGTTGCTTCACTATCTACTAATGCTTTAAACTACTAATCTTGCTATTTAGCTCTTAAATTTAGGTATTAACCTTAAATTCCTTTAAGGGTCTAAGGTTCTAATACTGGTTCCCTCTAGTCCTATACGCCTCCCCTTTTCCTAACTATTAGCTGCTAGATTCTACTTATACTTAGTCCAACTTTAACCAATACTTAGTTTATTTCTTTTCCTCTATATACTATAGACAAGTATTCTCTAGGCACTTCCACCACTATTATCTATCTAGGCATTCTTCCGTAAGGAATCTTCCTGGTTAAAGTATTAAGTCCCCTTAACCTTGTACTTCTACTGGGTACCAACTATATATATACTTAGCATTCCTAAACCGCTTTTCCTTTGGTGCCTAATATATCCTTACTAGGTATTTCCAGTTCTTATCTTTAGGTGCTCTATGCATATTATATATATCATCCATACAAGCTATCCATGATAGTGTATAATACGCTGCATATTTTAGGTTAACTCTTAGTTTATCTTTATCCTTAAGTTTAAACCTATACCTAGTTAACCTAACCACTGGTATTTCTACTATGGGTACTAAGATTTATTGCTTATTTCTTTAGTCCCTGGATCCTTCTTCTAGGTTCCTTAACATTATAATTAATACTCCTTTAATGTGACTTATGCGTTTCTCTATAATGGGTTAGTCTTAAACAACTTTTTTATCTAGCCATATATAAAAATCCGCCCATTTATTATTATGTTGTTGCCTATACCACTTTCCATACAACTAGTTTAGTGTGTATAGTTTATCTATTAGAAAGTACCTTATTATCACTATATTATAACATCCTTTGGTATGTCTTTCTTTAAACCTAGTTAGAATATCTAAATCCTTTTCTTATTCCAGTTTATCTAACTACTTTACCCTAGGTGTCCCTACACTTAGCCTATTAGTAATTCTTTATATAGGTGCTCTATCCCTTATACAACCTAGTATAGCTAATCTCTTGTCTAGCTTTTGCTCTTGCTATATAATAATTCTTATTTAGAACTTATCTATAGTTTCTTATTTTCTGCGTCTTATAGCTAGATCTTTATAGTCATCTTGCTTTTTAATCCTGGTATTAACTATTTAATCTTTAGGCTGAACACTACGTTCACCTAGGATTATTAATGTTCTTATTCATTCTCTAAACTTATAGTTCTTAAACTTGCGTCCTGTACTTATTCGTTTATTACTAAACTAAGTTACTACCCTTTCCCATCAGTTTTTATCTATTGTGGGTCCTTAGGTGTGTCTTATTTTATCTTAAGAATCTTAAGCTTCTTATATCTCTTCTTAAGAACCTTAAGCCTATAGCCTTTTGCCTTTATTAAGTAATAAGCTAGTACTAGCAGTTGTCTACTTGCTTAGTTTCTTCTAAACGTTACTCCTATTATCTTATAAAGTGATAAAAATCGTATCTAATAGTGTCGCCATACCCATTACTGAACCTTGTTCTGTAATAGTCTTAGTCTTTACTTCTATTTCAACTTCTCTAAGGTCTACATACTCCTAATAAGCTGCCTTTATTGCCTTATTATTGGTAAATGCTTCGCCTATATCGAATTTATTATCTTTAATGTCCGATCTATAAGCTGGTTCGTTAGTTCCTCTAAACTTAGATAATAATAGCTCCTACGGCTAATAGCTTGCGCTATACTTAGCGTCCTTATAAATTCGGTATGCATTATTGTAATAATACATAAAACTGTTAATTAAACATTCTTTTATTCCTCGCAGTGCACCGTTATCCCTCTATATATATATGCTGTCTGCTAGCCTAGTTCCCTTTACTGCGTGGTTACTTTAACTACCTTTATAGTCTCTGGCGAAATAACCTTATTTTCTGCAATTTATATAAGCCCTATCTTTAAACCATTTTTCTTGCTATAGAGTCCGCCTAAATATCTTCTGCTACTAAGATTTCTAGTTTAGCCTCTACTCCTAGGTCCTTTAATTACTTAATCCTTAACCTCTAGGTTTCTATAGTTTCTTTTCCTACCTTTAGGTTTCTTTAGTACCACTTAGGTCCATTAGCTCTGCGCCATTCTATAGTTTTTAACTCTATGTCTGCCATTACGTACTCTGCGCCTTATATAACTATAGAACTCTGTCTTGCCCTCTCTTAGCTTATTCCCTTTAGTAGATCCTATTATTAATCTTTATTAACTAATCTATTAACTCTCTTAGAGTATCCGTATCTTCTATTAGAATAATTACGTTCTAGACTTTAGCCTTAAGTCCCTGTTTATACTATGCCATAAGCGCCCTATTATTCCACTTAACCTATATAGCTAGTGTTTGAAACTGTGTTGTATACTTAATTGCTAAAATGCGTTGTACTAAGTTCTAAAGCTTTCATTCTACTATAGTTGTGGCCTCTAGGTCTCTAAATATTTGCATTAGTTATTCCGTAAACCCATTCTAACTAGCAAATATATACCATATATCCTGGTTAGTTGTTGTTATACTATTAGCCTATATTTCTATAAGATACGGCTTAAACCACTTAAGTGCCCTCCCTATTAGGAACAATCCTGCATAGGCTACTTAATCTAACAATGTTGCTAACTTTGCTCCTTTCTATACTACCTTAAAGTGCATCTATATAAGAAATCCCTTAAGCTTTAACTTCTCTCCTAAGAATCGTTTAATTAAAGGTAGCTTAACCTTTACTGCTCCAATTCCATTAATGCGTTCTTTAAGTATCCTATTATTATCTTATAAGTAATTAACTATTTCCTGTAACTAACCTCGTGTAACTACTTAAGAATCCTTATTATCTATACTGGTATCACCTGGCCCTAAGGTTATAGCTGCCATTAACGCCGTTATAACTGGTACTCTAGGTGGCATATTATTTGATTTTATTTAATACTATAACCTTGGTAGTAAATGTGTAACGGCACCTTATAGTAGGAACTACGGTAGGTTCTATTATTAGGCTAAGTATGTAGGTAAGAACAAAACAACAACGTAATAATAACTGGTGGAGTAGTTGCCTAACAGATTAACTCTAATTATATTCTAAGATTTACTATAAGAAGAGAACTATCTACAGTAGGGACTAAGGTCCTTTAAATACACAACCATACTCCTAAGAAATCCTCTCTTATACATAAGGTACGTGTTATCTATATTAAACGTAACGTCCCTCTTATTTAACGTAGTTAACGCGTTCAACACTATATAACCTTGGTTACCATTCCTCGTTATATAGTTCCACCGGATCCATCCTAGACCGTGCCTATATTAACCAACTAGCTTCCTACAACTCTTCTCTAAGTAGTTGTAATATTGTACTTAAAGCGTCCGTAATATATAGGCCCGTATACATCTTCCTTGCTATACTTATGCCTTAGTAGGGTTGCTAATAAAAAGGGCTCTTAGAAATTAAAATTTATTTTATTAGCTAAAAAATAAAATCCTAGTAAATGCCGATAATTTTATTTCCTCTAATTGGCTAATTTTAAACTACGCTGCCTTTATGTAACATCCTGTCGTGTACCTAGTTAATACTACGACTTCTTAGAGCCTCCTTGACCTTGTTTTGTAACACTAAGCCTAAACTAACCTAAACCTCTCGCTATATAAGCGGAAGAGTTAATATATGTAATATAGTAAATATACGTACGCGATTAAAGCCACGGCTTAATTATACTATACTCTATAGGATATAAAGGAAGGAGCTAGCCGTAAAAGCTATCTACCTTACCCCTACGTTCGCCCACGCATTTATAAATACTTTATTATAGCATTAGTAGATAAGGACAATTAAGGGACTACCTCTAAAGCCATATAATTAGACTTAATTTAATACACTAGACACTAAACCTAAGTAGGAAATCATATATAGGCTAAAAGATCCTTAGAGGGTATACTATTTAACAATTCTAACTAATGCTAACGACTTTTAAATAGGGGATAGAACGATAGAGAGCATATAATAGGCAATTAATTATGGCTTAGGGAGAGGTCAAATAGGACCTATAGTACACTTAGAGAATTACAAGGTGTTTCTTTTATATATTTATAGGTTTATTACTAATTTAGGGAGGATCTGCTTCTATTTTAGTAAAGCACTAGGTGGTATAACAATGGTTCTAGAAGAGTCCTCCACATGCGTCTATACGAGTTTCCTGCTTATATAAGCAGATTCCCTTTGTTTATTTTTTGGTTTGTTTCCATAGAAATTACTTATTGATTGCTACACCATATAGGCCTATATAGGGCATATATTCTTCGTAGTTAGATCTTATTCATTCTAATATCATTTAGTTCATCAATAGGATTACACGCCTAGCGAATTATCACTGGCTGGAGTAGTTCTAGAATGCATCTTAGAGGTTACCCTAAACTTGATTTATGTGAGAGCTTTTATTACGAGCGGGAATATCGCGTCTATATGCAAGATGTCTAAAGTAGCTTAACACTAGCTATTGTGGCTCTGTCATCTTAGTGTGATCTAAATTAAGATCATAGATATGCTGATAAGATAAGCCTACTAGCGGTGTGGAAAACAGGCTTGCTCCAAACCTCGCACGACACCTTGTACGACACCTTGTACGACACCTTGTACGACACCTTGTACGACACCTCGCTCCCCAAGGTTTCATTCATTTTACAACCCTTTAAACTTTAAATGCTTCCTATAATATCCAACAAAAAATGGCTTTTCGCATTATGCCGAAGAATTTTCTAGTGCTGGTATGATATGATTCATTTTTAACGCAGTCATTGTGGTGGCGTCGACGCTTGTGCTGGGATCTGCAGTAGTCAAGATAACCTTGTGCAGACTACACACGAGGGCTATCGAGAAGAACCTGAGCTTATTTAGAGGTGTATTGGCTCCAATACCAAGATCTGACATGCTAAAAAGCTCTCGTCCAATCATCTTGGCCCTCCGCATCCCACCAACCCTGCTAAAGTCCTGCAGCTGCGTGGTTTTTGGGCAAATCGCTCATAGACACATGGAAATACCGCGTATGCAGACTGAACACTATCAAGCTAGGATCTTCCCTCGGCCATGATACTGTCTATGATGTTCTTCATCGTGGTACCATGACTTCGTCATCCTCCTGACCGCTCTTATTTCGGGTCGATTAAGTTTTCCTGCGGTCGGCCTTCACGTACTGAGTTGGATATATATATGCCTTCTTGAAATTCTATGAATCCTTGCTTTTTCCTTTATTACTATCACAACCAATTCTCACTTGCCAATTCGCTTTACTCACTTTCCAGGTCAACAACTGCCTACTAGTGTATCATCCAATAATATCTACTCTTCGCTTGCCATTTCACTGAATTAAAATGCCTTGCCTTCCGTTTACGAGTACCCCCTCCTCTCCTTCTAATGCTCCCAAATCACACCCATCTATCATGCTCCATGCCCCTCCAGGTAATATCCATGTCGCCAAGAAACTCCTGTCCATTTTAATCTTGAAATAGAAGACTCGTCATCTTCATCTTCCCTCCTTTCCCAGTCTACAAGCCAAACATCATCAGCCTACCGCAACCGCTACGCGGCATACCTCGCAGCTACCTTCAATATCAGCCTCGAAGCAGCCATGTCTGACATGGATCATCAACTAGCTCCTCGTCGCGCCTCAGAAATTTCCGAAGCAGACGCTTATCGAAGCTGACCTGCAAAGAATGGCTGAGGCGCTGTTTAAATTAGGTGTCTTGGTTGTTGGCCTAGCAGGCATTGATGTGTTTTCGGAGGAATAGAGAGTGAAGAAGAGCGTTGGAGTGGCATTGGAGGGAATCTGGACGATGGAAATTTTGATGTCCCTTTTAGATAAAGATTTGAACCATTTGAAGCAATTCATTAACTAATTCGTTTTTCCGACCTGCTCCCTTGCTTTAGATATTAGTCTGCAACCAAAATTCCTTCTATCCCTTAACCCGCCAGCGTCCATCTGGTAGATGGTCCGTGCGGAACACCGCCTACGGCAATTTGGTCCTATTGATCTGATTGGCTAAATCCTTATCGATAACAGGTGGACACAACGTGGCAGGTTAAGGGATACTGTCACGAAATTCGTGTAGAGGGGTTCATTGATGCAATGGGTTGATGGATTGATGATGTTGTGCTGATCAGCCCCTTGGGCTCTAAGCTCAGATGAAGAGATTTACAATGCACGTGCTCCGTGCACGTGACTCGTGCACTTGACCCACGCCTTTAGAGAATACAGATTATCTGACAGATACAGAGGCCGTATTTATGAAAATATTTCGATTCCCTGGAATGAGCTGGCATTATTTCTCACGATCGACTCTCCAGGATGGTGCTATGATTTACAGAGTATTCTGAATGGCTATGAAAGGTGTTTTAGGATATGAAGAAGTTGGGAAGTAATATTGACTCTATGAACGTGAATTTGGTGTAAATAGATGCCGGATTTCCTACATTTCGTAGCCGAGAACTCCCGTGGGTTTGTGAAAGCTTCTTCAAGCCAACAGAGCAAAAATAAAAAGGCGGTGCTATTTAGACGCCCCCTTTTTAATAGGTAGACACCCCCGCAATTCAGGTTTGGCGCCTGCCTCAATAGGTTAGAATATCATGTGCGTTTGACTTATAAAAAGGAGGTGTCCGAATAGTACGTCCCAAATGAAATTCTAACCGTCCAAGCACATCGGGCTAACCAATTTGTGTAGCATATACCTAAATGGATAAGCGGCTGAGCACCCCGTAAGCGCAGCTGAGGTTCCATTGTACCAGTTTTGTTATTGCTGATGAACTTGATGATATTGGGAAGAAAATGAATGTATATCTTGTTCTATCTACGACGAACATAGGCCCTTATATAGGCCTATGTCTACGGTGTCAAAGTGATTCCGACCAAAATGGAAACAAAGGGAATCTGCTTATGTAAGCAGGAAAACGCATGTGGAGGACTCTTCCAGAACCATCGTCAATTGCTGCTACGGTGGGTTTAAGATTTTCTTCGTACTTTCATTCTTGATCCAAATTTCTCCCAAATTTCAAGTACGCCCATGTTTTGACAGAATCAGGGGTAGTCACATTATCTTCGGAGGTAGCACCTGCAGAAACAGAACATGGCAATGGCCTTTCGAAGCCCACCTAGGCCTGTTCCAATGCCAGTGTCGGATGCCGACCTGATATCTATCTACGAGATTCAGTACAAGGACGCCCTCAAAGCGGGCAAGATAACGCCTCTGATAATTCCCTACCACTTCCTAAACTTCTTTATCCTGGTTGTGTATATTGTCCTGTCACCCTACGAAACAACGCGGAGATTACGGTTCCCTGTTCTTGGATTCATTGTCTGGCATTCAACTTCAATGTTTCTAAGTACTTGGACGCTAAACCACTCGTACGGCTCCATCATCGGCCTCTATTCCATCTGGTGTATCTACTGGTCTGCAACACTCATAATCTTCAACGACGCTAAGAGAGATTTAAAAAGACTAGTGTATAGCCCAAACCAGACCTTGGTATGGCAGCATATGCCGACCTCCTTTAAAGACCGTATAGGCTGGGCCGTTGACCTGGCCACCACGCTGCAGGGCATCAACTGGTCCTTCCACTTCAGAGACAAATCGAAGATCCCCAAGCCACTTCTAATCTCCGGCAAACACGTTCGACAAGCTTCTGCAGATGTCTGCTGCGCTTTCTACTTTCCTGCGCTTGAATTGACGTCCTCAAGCTCATAATGATGACGGATCCGTACTTCTGGGGCTACGCCCGAGCAGCAGCACCTTCCCACCTCCGGCCCTTCTTTCGCCACCCGGCGATTATTTCCGCATACCGCTCCGTTATAACAACGACTGGCATCAAAGTAGCACTGCACTATCAATGCGACCTCAACACCCTGATATCCACACAGCTGCTCGGCCCGGAAATTCTAGGCCCGGCCGGCGAGGCCTGGATGCATCCCCCGATTTTCGGACCCTTTTCCGCGATTCTGGAAGACGGGCTGAATGGCTTCTGGGGGTAGTATTGGCACCGGATTTTTCGGATCGCATTTACATCTGTCGGACGCTGGGTGGTGCTGCAACTTAGTCTCAAGCCCGGAACCCGGAGAGCAAGGACTGTGGTGATGCTGGTAGCGTTCTTAATGAGCAGTATGTTGCATGCGTCGTCGACTTTGACGCTATGGGGCGAGACTAGGCCGTGGTTGGACGTTCGGTTCTTTCTGCTGCAGCCTGTGGGGATTTGGCTGCAGGGTCTGGTTCAGGGTGCCTTGGGGCAGAGGTACAGAGAGAAGTGTGAAGTAAGATGGACGGTGAACGCTGTGACTTCATTGCTGTGGTTCTGGGCTATGATGTCTTTGTTGGCGGAAGGCCTTGCGGCTGGTGGCGTTTGGCTCTTCGAGCCGATGCCTGTGAGTCCCTTAAGAGGGCTAAGTTTTGGCACGGATTTTGGAATGCTAAAGAAGTGGTGGTGCTGGAGAGGTCAATGGTTTAGTTGGAATGAGCATCACCGGTGGAAGTGGGGAATTGCGATGTGAGCGGAAACCCGAACACTCTTAGTCGAAAGCTGAGACTATGGTGAAACATCGCTGTTAGTTGGATTAGAACTACAAGTATAAATACAGTATCACTACATGCCTATCAGAGCTGAGTTTCGTCCAAGTGGTTGTGGTAGTGCCATATCAGGTATATAACCACAAGCACGTGAGAAGCACGTGCGCCCAGATTTGCCTGAGTATCTTATCTCAGTAAGCGACTCAGACGGCAAACGAGACAGTAAATCTCGCTAGTACTTAACTAGTATAGCTTTATATAAAAACCCTACTAGCGTTATATAATCCCTCTACTTAAAAGCGCTGTTTTATTTACCGTCTAAGGGCCTTTAGTGCAAAAATATATAAAGGTTAACTTATTAATTAAACGTAACACTGCTAAAGAGCAATATATCTCTACTAGTTAATCAGTTAACTACTTTAAAAGGTAATTAATTATATTTTAAGGGCTACTTAATTTATCTATATACTTATTTATATATTTTAGCTAATATAAAGTTCTAAAATTATAAAGATGTCTATTTAAAGCGAAGTCACGCTTCCTCCAAACAGCAATATCAATATCTATCATAATCAGCCTTTTGGCTTTTCGCTTTCCCACCCTCCACCCTATAGATAGTTTTATAGCCTTTAGGCTTGCGGTAGGCCCAAGGGGGGCAATAAGTATGTAATTATCTACCACTGCTTGAGACAGTAGGGAACCTACTATGCAATACAGCAGGCTAAGGCGAGATTACCCTCTCCTTGGGCCTACACCCCCTAATACAATACATTATTTAGAATATATCTCTGCGAGTAAGTAAATAGATAGGTCGAATTTTTTTTTTAAGTTTTATTAGGTTAACTTGCAAATCCTGTTTTAATACTTTAAAGCAAGTAGTATTACTAACGGTAACGTAGTAACTTGCTCTATAACCCCTTAACTCCTCTAGTGTCACGGGACACCTCCATAACACCTTATACACGTCCACCTGTTTCCACTGACGCAGCAAGAAGAGACTGACCGCGAAACGGCAACCTAATAGCAATCTACGGCAATCTAAGGCAATTTGCCATCACGTGACGGCAACCTACAGCAATCTGCCGTCCTCCACTATATTCCGCCATATTCTGCCAAGTCTACCAAATTCTGCCAAGTTCTGCCAGGACTATAACCCAAAGCCTATTCTGCCCCGTGTACGTATTAACTAAGCAACTAAGTTAACAATATATACCCCTTTCTTCCCGTTTCCTTACCTTCTCTTTTTATACAATATCTTAATCTTATTACACAGTTTATATATATAGCTTAATAATATCTACTTTGCTATATATTATCACCACTTATACTTACTCTGTAACACTACATTGCATTAAACCCTTAAAAACCTATACTCCGCCCCACCCTATTTAAAATATAGAACGACCTCAAAGCCCCTATAACGGCCACTAATATTATATCCGCACTTTAGGAACAATTGGCAGATATGCAAAAGTCCTTTATAAACGCCCTTGCATAAAACTAAGCTGCTATAGCTTAACAGCAAGCCAAATAAGAAGTATAGCACTAGAAAACAATTAAGGCCCTCTAAGAAGAAATCCGCACCCTTAAGACGCCCACGCTAAGCCCTTAAGACTGATTACTATTACTAGAAGCCAACACGCGGAACACAAGCCCTAAACTAGCAATAGTCGTCCCACTGGTAGAACTAACTACCGCATTATAACAATCTAAAAAACTACTAGACTCTCTAGTATTTACTAGCAAACAATAAGAGCTTTGGTTATTTTTAAGCCGGCTTAAAAATAAGCTAACTGGTAATACTAACCGTTACCTAACTAAAGGCAACTAACTTTACTACGCCCTAAGTTAACTAGAAGGAGACGTAGCTAATATAATAAAGCCTTGTAGCAGGAACTACGGTAGACTTATTACTGGGCTAGGTGTGTAGATATCAAATAAAGTTAACAATGTAATAGTAACAAGATAATAACTAGTGTGGAGTAGTTGCCCAATAGATTAACTCCAATTATATTCTAAGATTCACTATAAGGAAAGGAACTATCTAGGTAGGGACTGTGGTCCTTTAAATACACATCCGTACTCCTAAGAAACTCTCCTTATACATAAAGTACGTGTTATATGTACTGTATGTAAGTACAACCCATATCTCGCGTATACTGCGTACAACATCATATAACTCGCTTACCATTCCTTATCATATAGTTCTACCGGCTCCATTCTGGACTATGCCTTAATTAACTAACTAGCTTCTTCCAACTCCTCTCCTAGTAGTTATAACATTATACTTAAAGCGTTTATAACACCATCTCCATCCTTTCCATCTTTATCCTTGAAGATTCCTAATATCTCTAAGTTGTCTACTAGAGGTGTAATGTCTGTTTGATTAGTCTAGTTAATATTATTGCTTATTATACCTAAAGCTCCTTCTTTTTCGCAAGCACAACGCCATACTTAGACTATTGCTGCGATACTGTCTCTAGGTAAGATTATGCCATCCTTATATTCTCATTGTGCAAAAGAGGGGTTAGTTTGCATTGCGTTAGCAAGTCCCTTATCTTAGCAACCCTCTTCCTACTTAGAGTGCACTAAAGCGAACATTTAATCGTCCTATGATGTTTGCTTGACCTCTAATACTAAGTATACGTATTCTATTACTCTTAACAATCTTCTAGTTCCCTAGTTAATTGCTCTTAGGGTCTTATATTTAATCTGCTGCTATAAAGCTTAATAGTAAGCTAACTCAAGCTCTGGCCAAACTAGAGCATTTTTGTAATGCTAAGCAAAAGGCCCTTAAAGCCCACATTGCTGCATCCACTTACTTGCTTTGTCTTAAAAAGGTACATAAAAAGGTTCATTCTAAGGAGTGGAAACTTGTGGAATAAGGTCTTTAGGAACTTAGTAACAAGAGGATGGACCTCCCTCCTAAGCAGGGAACAGCTCTAAGTATATTAGCAGGTGTTCCTCCTATATCCCCCTTAGGTAGTTTATTCTTTGGTAACTCTTCTTTATTAATACTACCTAACCTATTCTCTTCTAATACTCCTATACCTTTCCTATAGCGTTCTTTAGATTGCCTAGTAGCTCCTAGGTAGTCTCTTTATAGCCTATCCACTTTACTTTATACTAAGTTTCTTTGTTAACATCCTCATAACTAATAATCTTTAAAACTTACCATTTATCTTCTTCCTGTCCTCTATATATATCTATCTTATAGATAAGTGGCTTAACACTCCTATATACTAGCTCTAGTATTACAACATGCTGTATAGGGTAAATCTTCATTTTCTCTGGTAAGTTAAGTCTATATGTGACTTCTAAGATTTTTACCTTAACCTTAAATAGTCCTAGTTTGACATAATCCAACTTCTTACTTAGTTATTAACTCTTAAAATTTTTATATAGTAACTATACTTTATCTCCCTCCTTAAGATCTAGTCCCTTAGATCATTTAGTATTATAGTACCTTTTTATTCTTTCCTGTACTAGTTTTGCTATACTTTTAAGGTAATTATAGAGATTTATTAGTGTCTTTATTCTTTCTTTAGCTATACTACTTGTTTTCTTTGCTTATTGTGGCAATAACAATGTTCTTAGTTTGTACCTATAATTCGCCTTAAAAGGTAATGTGCCTATCCCTTCCTATAGTGTTGTATTATATGCAAACTATATAACTAGTAATAACAATACCTAATTATTCTGTACGTAATTAATATAGTGCCTTAGATACTATTCTAGTGTCTAGTTTAGTCTTTCTATTTAGCCATCTGTCTATAGGTAATACGCAGTTAACATTGCCGCTTAAACCCCTTATTCTACTAAGAATACCTCCTAGAATACTGCTATAAATCTTGGATCACTATCTGATATAATCTTATCTAGTACTCTATATCTTATAAATACTTCTTTAATATAGATTCTAGCCACATCTTCTACTAATATTTCTTCTGTATATGGTATAAAGTAACCCTACTTAGTTAACTTATCTACTATCACTAAGATTATATTATAATCTTATCCTATAATAGGGTATTTTAACTTTAGTAGCTTAATAATAAAGTCCCATAATATAACTTCCCATAGTCTTTCTAGTGTTTTAACTAGTTATAGCCCTCTATACAGCTTATGTCTTATTAGTTTATTTCTTTAGTAATCTGGATATTCTTTTATAACTTATCTTGCTAGTCCCCAGATTCCTTAAATAATGTACTTCTTTTAAAGTCTTAACACTAAGCCTGTAACTCTGTTATGTCCTTATATTATTCCCTTATAAAACTCTATAACAAACTCTTTTACTACTAACTGCGGTATGTATATAGCTTCTTGGTTTTTGTACTGCTCTAAGTCTAAATCCTCTACCTATGCCTCTTGGATTTTCTATGCCCACTTACTCTCTGGTAACTTATAGGTCTGGCTTTCTTCTCTAGTTGCTACAACCTTTAGATAATTATACCTAATTAACCTATCTTTGTCTTTGCATAACATTGCTCCTAATAGCTTTTCTTTGTTCTACAAATCCGCCTTTTTGCTTAAAGTATCTGCTTATACATTGTCTGTGCCTTTAGTATGCTGGATTTTAAAATAATACTCTACAAGCATCTCTGCCTATCTAACCTATCTTTAGTTTAGTTCCTTTATTATTAGGAACCCTATTAGGTTCTTATAGTCTATTTTAACTATAAACGGTTTTTCTATGCCTTATAAGAATGCTCTCTATTTCTTAAGTACTACAACTATACCTAATAACTCCTTATTATAGATATTATAGTTTAACTCTAGTGGTATTATTTTCCGGCTGTAATACGCCACTAGATGCTATGCATCCTTATGCCTCTATAGTAAGCATGCTCCTAGTGTAAAGTCTAATGCGTCTATTTCCACAACTATATCTAGCTTTAGTTAGTAGATCTTAAAAATTAGACCTTAGGTAAACAACTCCTTAAGTTCTTTAAACAACTTTTTTTGTTTATTTCCCCATACCCACAGTTCCTCCTTTTTTATAAGTCTTATAAATGGCTTAATACTTTTTAACTACTATGCTATAAACCTTTTATAGTAGTTACAAAACCCTAGAAATAACCTTAACTATGTAACATTCTCTAGTTCTTACCAACTAACTATAGCTTTAACTTTCTTTAGGTCCATACTGATTTTTCCTAGTTTAATAATAAATCTAACAAAATCAGTCTTCCTAGTGAAGAACTCGCACTTTTTAATTACTACTAGCATCTTTTCTTCTTATAGTGTAACGGGACTAGCCCAGTTACAGTAGGAATGTCTCGGTAAAACACTTAACAGATAACTATATGAAACTGTTCGTAAACTGTTTATAACTGTCTGCAACTATCTGCAACTATCTACAATTATCCGCTATAATCCACCGTTTTCCACTAAGTTCCACCAACTTAATTAAATTCCACTAAATTCCACTAATATAATGGAATTTGGTTAAAACTTATCAAAATCCGCGTGGGCTTATGCCTATGCGTCTGCTGCCAAGACCCTAAATATTTAGTTACAAGTTTCCTATATTCCTTTCTCTTCTTTACGCAACATCTTGTTCTCTTTAAAGAGCTATATACCCTTAGATTTAGATAGAATTTATATTATTCCTTTAAATCTTCCCTAAAGCCTCTTTGCGCCCTTACACTACGTTACATTAAAATAACTACTATTAAAAATAGCAAACGAACCTAAATCCCTTTCAATAACTATAAGTATCATATCCCTAGTTAGGGAACAATTAACTATAATACAACAATCCTTTACGGATGCCCTAGCTTAGCAGCGGGCTGCACTAGAAGCCTAACATTAGCAATTAATAGAAGCACTCCGCAAAGAACTCCGCAATATTAAGGCTCTTTTGTTAGAGACCCTAATAATAATACCTATAAATAAAATTAAAATAACCGTATCTAAACCTAACCCGTTAAATGCAAACACTAAACCAGTAATAGTAACTTAACCCATATCTATAATAAGTTTAATACCTACTACAAAATCTAAAAAGCTCCCTAATCCTCTAATGTTTAATAGAAATTAAAACAACCTACGTCCCTTTATAACTAAGCTCCGTTTTAAACTTTTAATAAACTATAACCAATACCCTACTAAAGCTAGCAAGGTTAGCTATGGAATGTCTTATTTAAGTAAGGACACTGCACGTACTATAGATCTATTCTTCTATAACAGCACCTTTATTAATTTTAAAATCTTTATCTCTCTACTAGAATAAATGTATAATAATACTAGCCGTGAACATATAGCTGTTACTAAACTTAAGAACCTATAATAATGGAACCAAGACTTCACCAGCTTCTTTTTGGAATTTTTAGGCCTTATTAGCAAACTAGATTGGAATAAAGCCGCTAGAGTTGCCGCCCTTTAATAAGCTATCTTAGATAAAATTAGAGCCTAGTTAATAGGCAGGGAACTGCCAAAAAACCTATCCAAATTTACTATAATATGCCAACGAATTAATAAGGATCTTTAATATAATAAACAAACTCGTTCCCTAAAGTTAACTATACCTTGCATTTAAAACACCCTAAAATGCAATCTGTCTCTAAAACCTAAAAGCCCTATATACAACCCTATGGACCTTAATGCCGCTTAATCCTATATACCCTTGGGAACTAATAAACAAAAAACTTAAGCCACAAATAGAGAATGCTTTAGATGCGGTAAAAAAGGATATATTTAAAAGTATTACTAAACTCACCCCTTTAAAAAGGTCCGCTATAGCTCCTCCCATTCCTTAAATCATACCTATTTCTTAAGCTATACTCATTCCTTAAATCATACCCGCTCTATAAATTATACTTAAACGCCATAAAGCATCTTGCCCTTAGTTAATTTAGAAAACAAATCATCCTAAGGCCAAGTCGCGCCTTAGGATAAAAGATGGAAGAGCATAAGTATCTAGGCTCTTCCAGCGCTAATATATAACACAACTCCCTTAATATACTCGGCGAAATTTAAACACTTAGAAAATAGAAGGTAGTATAAATCCTTATAGATAGCGGAGCCACCAGTATAGGCTTTATTAACATAAACTATGCAAAAACTTAACGCCTAAATTTAAAGAAACTTAATAAGCCCTAAGGCCTATAAGGCTTTAATAGCAAACCCTTAATACATAGCAAAATAACGCACTACGCCCTAGTAAAAATGTAGATAGGCGAACACCTTAAATACATCTCCCTATTTATAACACCCTTAAAGTAATATAAAGTTATACTTAGATATAGATAGCTAAAACAATATAACCCTTTAATTAGCTGGGTTAAAGAAACACTAAAGTTCTATATAACTTACTACTAAAGTTATTACTTAAAAAACCATTTACCCTATAAACATGCACATAACTATTTAAATTTAATATAATATAAATTACCCTTGCCATAAACCTTAAGCTAATATAATAAATCTATAACTGTTAATTGTAATAAAGAATGTAAAGATGTTTTATTAAAACCTCTTAAAATTTAGATAATACAAGCCGCACCCTTTATTTTGTTAGCAAAAAGATAAGATTATAAAATCTTTGCTATAACTATAGAAGACATTAAGAAAGCACTAGAACCAAAATAGTATATTAATCCTTAACCTCTTGTACTTAAAGAGTACCATGACCTAATTAATAAGTTTAAAAGACAATTTGTAGACCAACTAGCCCCGTACTAAGATAAGCACGATTTTAAGATAGAACTTAAGCCGGGCATGACACCAAAGTTTAGTCCGCTATACAGTATATCACAGAAAGAATTGCTTATAATACGACAATACCTTAACAAGCATCTAGAAAAAGGATTTATTCGCCCTAGTTAATCTCCATTTGCCTTACCCATACTATTTATTAAAAAGCCAGGAGGAGGCTTAAGATTCTATATTAATTATTAAGCTCTAAATACAATTATAATTTAAAACCAATATCCAATTCCCCTAATTTAAGAGATACTTAACTATTTAGTAAAGGCACGGTACTTTATAAAGCTTAATATAGTTACAGCCTTTAATAAAATCCGCATATAAGAAGGAGATAAGAAGTATATAGCTTTTTATATATAATAGGGACTCTTTAAATACCTGGTAATACTATTTAGTATAAAGAACGGTCCCAGTACGTTTTAGCAATATATCAATAATACGCTTTATAAATTCTTTAATGTATTTGTTACCGCGTATATTAATAATATCTTAATTTACTTATTCTTGCTTTTTAAACATCGGAAACACATTAAAATGGTCCTTAAACGCCTATAAGATATGGGCCTATAATGCAACATTAAGAAATACAAGTTCTATATGTTTAAGGTTACGTACTTAGGCTTAATAATATCCTATAACGGAATTTAAATGGACCTTAAGAAAGTTGCCGCGATTATAAACTAGGAAAGCCCTAGCAATGTATAAGATATTTAAGGATTTTTAGGATTCGTAAATTTCTATTAATAATTTATTAACTACTTCTTAGAAACTGCTTAGCTATTAATAAACCTAATAAGAAAGAATATAAAATTTAAATGGACCACCAAATATAAATAAGCTTTTAATAACCTAAAGCATTATTTTATAACTGCTCTAATTCTTACCCACTTTAACCCTAACCTTAAATGCATTATTAAAACAGACTTGTCCAATTATGCACTAGGGGGAGTATTATTATAATATAATAAGGACAGTGAGCTATATCTAGTAGCCTTTCTCTCCCAGAAACTCACCCCTACTAAATTAAACTATAAGATATACAATAAGGAACTGCTTGCAATTATTAGATATTTTAAACAATGGCGTCCCAAGCTTAAAGGATTGTTGTTCCTAATATATATATTAACGGACTACAAGAACCTACAGTACTTTATAACTATAAAGCAATTAACGCAGTGCTAAATTTATTAGGCTGAATACCTCTTATAATTTAACTTTAAGATTATATACTAACCGGGTAAACTTAATTAGAAGCCTAACGTATTAATATAATAATTATAGGACCTACCTATAAACGCTATAGATAAACGGATTATAAATTAATTATAGATCTTATTACCTCCTAAATATTTTAAAAAACTATATCTTATATTCCTAGATATGGAACTTAACAGAAATAAATTAAAAGTTAATAAATGGGAAATAGAAATTAATAAGCTAATGGAATATAAATATAAGAATAATATATAGATAATAGATATAATAAAAGCAATTTAAACAGGAAAACAATAATATAAGGATATTATACTTGCTAAATGTGAAATTTAAAACAACCAATTATACTACTAATAGAAGATGGTAGTTCCGAATTCCAAACCCTTATAATTTAAGATACTTAAATTTGTATATAACTCCCCTATAGCAGGGCACCCTAGCTGTACAAAAACTTATAAAATTGTTTAATAAGCATACTACTAGCCTACAATGCACGACTATGTACGAAAATACGTTCGAGCATGTAGGATATATATATATGGAAAGACCTCTTATATAAAGAAGTAAGGAGTACTTTAACTACTACTAATTCCAATGTAAAGATAGCGCGACATCTTAATTAACTTTATAGTTAACTTGCCTAATAGTAATAGGTTTATAAATATTATAGTAGTTATTAACCGCCTTATAAAAATGCGACATATGATTTCTATGGACTCAATTAATGTAATATTAGTAGCCAAATATTTTGTTAAGCACGTCTTTAAGCTACACGGACTTTCTAACACAATAGTATCTAACTATAAAAGCTAGTTCATTTCAGACTTCTGGTAAGCTTTATATAAACAATTAAGTATTTAAATATAACTGTCGGAATGTTAGTCATGTGACGTGGTTATAAGACTACGAAGTGAGGCTAGCTAACCTAACCTTGGAGTAACCCCTTACTTCTAGACAACAATAACTACCAACTTCAACACCGCATACGTATCGCAATATAGTGATATTCGTGCACGTTAATAAAGCGAGTATACCGACACTGATTAGTAGACGTATAGATTAGGAAATACGCAATAAGCTAGAGCTTAAGAACCGTACTAGAAATAGTACACGGATCGCCTAGCCTTATCTATTCCAGTTAAAGGAGAAAGCTATATTACCCTTAAAGCTTAAGACTACGTATCAGCTTAACTGCTAACGCGTCAGATCGCCTAGAGAATTATATCTTTACTTAGAGAAGATTGCGACCTCCCTTAAGCTTAAGAGAATTTATACTAGCCTTACAGCCAATACAATAGATCGCTAAGAGAATAGTAATCTTGCTAAGAACTTTATAGACCTGATGGCTGTAAAGGACGTATATACCTAAAACACCCTTACCTTAACACCCTTACCTCGATACCCTTACCTTAACGACCTTAACCTTAACCTTGACCTTGACCTTAACCTTAAACTAAACATACACAAGGACTAGTACACTGCTTTACACAATAAAATGGATCCTAAATGGAAGGAGAGAATCGCCAGATATGGTTATAGGATTAATATAGCAACTGCCTTAGAGGAAGACCTAGAAGAATATATAGAAACGAAAATCTATAAGTATACATATAAGAACTTTACGGATTATATACTACGGTCGCTATTCTAAGAAGAATTTGAAGGCTTTACTATTAAGGACTTTAGAAAGATACGCTCTATTACTAGAGTAAAGCTCCGTACTTACCTACTCTAAAGAGGAGTATATATCGCCATACACAGCAATAGATACCCACTTTATAAGGTTCTATATAATGTCCTTATAGAAGAGGAACCTTACGAATGGACAGATAAGGAAATTATAGGAGCTCTTAAGGAAGTCAGCCCTATAATTACAGTGGCACTATAAGAATAACTTAACTTAATATAAATAGCTCTAATATTAAATCAAGCTATAACCCTATTAGTTATAGCCTCTTTAGTTCCTATAACCCCCCCCTATAGCCCACTACCTTCCCATATAGTACTGACGCCTATAAACTATTAACTACCTCCACTACCTCTAACGCCTGTAATTTAGCCTATAGCTATAGCTATAACACCTGGAACGCAAATACCTACCCCTACAACACCCTAACTAGCTATTGCATCTATACCCTAGCAAACTGCACCAACCGCCACCTAATAGTAAGCTGCACCTACCTCTACCTAGGATTAACTACTTACCCTCCTTACTTAACTCCTACAGACGCAGAACCAGCAATTATTGCCTATAGTAACTGCCTCTACCCTCCCTCTAGTAACCGCTTTTACCCTATTTAGTGCTCCTCTTACCCAGTACCTTTACCCTAGTACTGCCAATACCGACCCTACTATACACCTGCCTATATACAGCAAAGAGGCAGCTACTATCGCTAAAATCTATACAGACGACCAGAAGTATAATAGAGTGAGTAATAGCTTTAACTTTAAGTTAACTATCTTCTATAATATCTGTAAGAGAGCTGGTCTACCTCCTAAAGGCTATATAACTACATTCCTAACTATGCTAAAGGGACTTATTTAGGATCACTACTATAATAGCAGCCTTTTAACTAGATTATTTACTAAGGTATATAACCACATGCGTTACTTCTTTAAAGGACTAGAGTACTATTAGAGAAACCTTACTAAATGGAACGCTATTAACTTCTAAGGAATTATTAACAAGAACCCTAATAAGTAAATCTATTAGAGTTTCTAACTACTCCTTAATAAGCTCTTAAAACATCGCCATAGATTACACCTAGAATTTTATATAGACCTCTTCCTTATAAATAAGCTAGTCACCGCTTGCTAAGGAGTACCAGTATACTATATTACTATTTCTAACCCTTCTGAAGACCTCTCCCAGTTAATTAGCAAGCTGCAATTTTCTATAGTTATATAGGAGAAGGAACACCCTTTCTAGGCCTTAATAAGACCGTCTCAAGGAGCCTACTTTACGGATTATATATACCGCTGTAATATCTATAACAACCATAACCGAACCCGCTCCTATAGACAAAACACCGTCAGGTCCCCAAAGACTAAGTGCTATATTTGCTAAAAGGAGAGCTGCCGCTTATAGAAATATATAGAGGAGGAGTAAAACCGTTCTAGAAATAAGTATAAAAGACGTTTTAACAATAGCAAGGGCCGCAATGGTAACTTTAAAGAACGCTTTAGACAATACACTATCTATTATAAAGGAGACGACGATAATAAGTGTAATAAGACTTTTAAAGCTCTTGTGCTAGATATAGATGCTAATAAAAATACTAATAATAATAATAGTAAGGAAGAACTAGAAGACCCTAACAGCTGCTACCTTATATTATTTGGGACTCTTACTATAGACAAAGCAACCTCTATAAGCGTAGAACTAGCCAATAAGGCTTGCGCTTACTTACTTACTACAACCTCTATAGAACCTACTACGGAAACTAACCCGTTTAACTACAATATAACAACCGCCGTTTTACGCTATACTTCCACGGTATTTATAGGAATTATAATTAATATTAGTGCGTTAAAGAAGTCTACAGCTAGTTACGGATAATTCTATACACTACAGAACGCGGACTAATCTGTAAGACTTAATACCTCAACCAAAGAACAAGTTAACATATAGTTTGGCATTAAAATTGCTACCTCTATTAGAACTACAGATATTGTTACCCCTATAGGCAAGATATAGTTTTATATTGTCTATATAGATACCCCCTTCTTGCTCTATTTAGCGGATATAGACAGACTCTAAATCTACTATAATAACCTTAGAAACGTTATTATCACTTACACTAAAAAAGTGCTAGTAGTGTAACGGTTTGGCTACCTATTTCTCCTATAAAGCTTAATACTACAGTTATATTTATTTAAATCCTTTAACGCGAACCCCTGCTACTTAGCAAATATAGAGCTATGGCGCCTGTATCGCCAATTTAGATATCCCTTAGTTAAGAAATTGCAAAAGCTACTCTACTATACTGGCCATGAAACTGATAGAATGGCTATTAAGCAACTAACCAAGTTCTGCTACTACTGTTAGAAGTTTAGCAAATTACTAGGCAGATTCCGCTTCACCCTATAAAACAATATTAATTTTAACTATAATATTATCGTCAATATTATATACATTAGCGGATCACCCCTCCTATATATTGTTGATAAAGGAACGCAATTCCAAGCCGGTAGATGGCTATAAGACATTAGTGCCAAACACATATAGGATGTTCTATAGATATACTAGATTAATATCTACCTAGGGCCACTAGACCTAATTACCTACAATACTAAAAAGAACTTTGTCAGTAAGGAATTTAAGCAATATACCACTATTATGGGAATTAGTATAAAGGGAGTACTGGTTAAAGCACATAACTCTATTAGAATAGTAGAGCGCCACTATAGTCCATTACGGCAAGCCTACCAGATTATTATGACTGAAATCCCTAATATTAATAAAGAGATAGGACTCTAAATAGCGTTTAAAGCAATTAACAATTTAGCTAGCCCTAAAGGACTAGTTCCCACACTTCTAGTCTTTAGAGCCTACCCCTAAATGGTTAAATTTAATGCACCATCCCCTACCGTTATATAACGCGCTGCCGTAATTAAAAAGGCTATAGCAGAGATATAAAAGCTACGAGCTAAACGACAGATCGCTAATATACTAAATATGCGAAATGGACCTAATGCTGATGCGATTTATAATCTCCCACTAAACTTACCCGTTTTAGTCTAGAGAGAAGGAAACACTGGCTAAAGCGGCTATTAGGACGGGCCATTTACCTTACTTACCATTAAGGGTAAAATATGCACTATTAAGCTATTTAGCGGACCTATAGCCTTCTAATCTACGGTCGTAAAACCCTACCTTTAAGCAACTAAATCGTAGGAGCAAATTGTTAAACCAAAATCACTACCTAAACCTCTACTTGGGTCAGCCCTTTCTAAGACTGTTTTAGAGAGACCTACTAAAGCTTAGCAACAACCCCCAAAACGAGGTAGAGGACGCCCTTACAAATACCCTCTACTTACGGCCATGACTAATATCACTATTTACCTACAGGATGACAGTTAATTTAGTACCCAATTCAGCGCCTTCTAATAGAAGGAGCTTACTGGTCTACTTAAGAAGGGAGTTTTTGAGATTATAAGACTTACGGATATACTATAAGGCGTATAACTCTTTAACTCACGATTTGTTAATAAGATTAAGAACAAGGGAACTAATAAAGCCTTTAAGAAATCCCAACTAGTCGTGCAAGCTTATAATAACTTAGAAAAGGAACTAGTTCTTACCTAATTACCAACTATTTAATAAGTTAGCCAACAACTAATTCTCTATATTGCCGCCATAAAGCTTCTATAGGCACGACTTTACCTCTAAGATATTTCATAGGCCTACGTATAATTAACCACCATACTGAATTAAGAGTTCTATGTACAACCTCCGTATAAGCTGATTAAGCAACTTGGGATTAACAAGGCCTCTGTTCTAAAGGTTATAAAACCACTCTATAGAGTACCGGAAGCCGGTAACCACTAGTTTAAGATATATTACTCGCATTATATCCAATAGTTGTATATAGACCAGTCTATGTATAACCCCTACCTTCTACAGAGTAACGAACCCTTTGGTATTGTAGGCCTATAAACTAATAATACTCTATTCCTAGTAGATAAGACCTTTACAAATGTAGAGTAAAACGAGCTGTATAAGGCCAAGTTTATAGCTAAAAAACAGGAACAATTTACTATTAATACGCCTATTAAGTTTAATAGTGGAGTTATTTAGCTACTAACTAACGGGAGCATTACGCTTATTTAGGAACAATAATGTATAAACCTTAGTACAATTAGCACCAAGCTTGCTATAAGTATAGGATTAAGAGGAGCCACAAGAACCTTAACTCCAAAGGACTAGTATATCACTTAACGTACTAAAGGTGCATATATTGCTTTAGTGTGCTAGCCAGAAGCCTTATTTAATTTATCCTTTGCCGCCTAGGTAATTAACCCCAACAAAAAAGACATAAAACAGTTAAATAAGCGTCTAAACTGGCAAATTGAGAACGCCAATAGAGGTCTTAAGTTTGTTAAGTTAGATATTAAAACCCTATAGCTACTGGTATTTATGGACGCGTTGTTTGCTAATAACAAGGACCTCTCTTTACAGATTAGCTACATCCTCATACTAGCTAATGCTATAAAGAAGGCCAATATTATCCATTAGAGCTTAGTTAAGTATAAAAGAGTTACTTAGAGCGTACTAGCTTCTAAACTCTACAGCACGGCCCATGGCTTTAATATCGGCGTTATAATTAAGTCTATAGTAGATAAGATCCTACAAATCAACCTTCTACTTATGCTTTACACTGACTCTAAGTCCTTATATAACTGTCTAGTACAACTTAGAACCACCTAAGAAAAACGCCTAATAATTAACATAATGTGCCTCCAGCAAGCCTACAAACGGAGACAGATTATGGAGGTAAAATAGATTAATAGAGAGGCCAACCCTACTAATGCTATAATGAAGGGAAAACCTTACGCGGCTCTTTAATAGCTTATTAATACAAACCGAATTAACCTATAAGTTATAGGATGGGTTGAACGAACGAACTTAGATTTAGCTTAGCGTTAGGTAACTAATTGTAATAGTGTGGACCCTAAATTTAACCAACCAATTAGGATTTTCTATGCCCGGCATAGAAAATCGCTATTAGCTTACTTACCACTAGCGCCTTGGCGGCCCTTATAATATGTCAACCTACTACCCCTAACAACTCTTCTTCTTCTTCTCTTCCTTAGCGTAGTATCTCCATAATACAGTATTTTACAGGCTTTGGTTTAGAGACATTTATATAAGCCGTAATACGGGTTATATAATTACGGACCTGTAAAAGGAGTGTGGAAGCTATTATATATACGCTACAAATAGTCTAGAAGTAAACTTAACTTTAGAGTATAGATTAGCCTTCTTTTTAGAGTTGCTCTAGTGTCGGAATGTTAGTTATGTAACGTGGTTATAAGACCACAAAGCAAGGCTAGCTAACCTGACCTTAAAGCAACCCCTTACTTCTAGACAATAATAACTACCAACTTTAACACCGCATACATATCGCAATACAGTGATATTCGTGCACGTTGATAAAGCGAGTATACCGACAATAACTCTTAACTGCATTTTATCTAGAGATAGATGGCCAAACCAAAATCGCGAACGCGATTATAGAATAATTCTTATAAATATACTGCTTCTACCTATAAGACGACTAGGAAAAATAGCTACCTTTGGCTAAGTTTACCGCAAATAATACAATAAACGTATTAATAGGCGTAATACTGTTCTACGCGACCTATGGACAAGACCCTTAACTTAGATTTAAACCACAACCTAAAATTGACATAATAGGACCCACAATTAAACAGATTCAGTTAATTAATATACATAACTTCACCAATTAAATAAAGCAGTTAACAGAACTATTATAAAGTGAATTAATATACGCTTAAATATTATAGGAATGGTATGCGAATAAAGGATGAGCTCCCGTATAGGACTTTAAGGAAGGCAATATAGCCTACCTAAATATATAAAACCTAAAGACTTAACGGCCCTTAAAGAAACTTAATTGGAAGTTTGCAGGCCTATACCAAATTAAAAAAAAACTAAGCCTATATGCCTATAAGCTTAAACTGCCAACTAAAATAAAAATACACCTAATGTTTTATGTAAGCTTATTACAACCTTTAAAAGATAATCCTATAACTTATAAAGTGCCGCTACTACTTTCTATAATTGTTAACAACGGTAACGGTTCTTATTTTATTAACTTAATTAATAATATATAATAGAAACCATAATCTAAACAATTTAAACTTCTTATTAAGTGGAAAGGATATAAAACATAAACCTGGGAAACCTATAACCAGATTAAGGCCGACGCGCCTACCTTAGTAAAAGAGTTTTATAAGGACCATCCTTTGCGGCCTACTTTAGCTAAATAGACATAATATAAAGGCAAATAACTGCCACCTAATATAAAGACATGAAACATAATAGCAGGAAACTTAAAATTAAAAAGAACTTAAAATACGTTACGACGCTTATAACGCAATAAGTTATAAATTCTTAACTAAATTAAATTGTTTTGGACCTTTGGCTAAAAAGGGGGGGTACTATAATAGGACTAGCCCAGTTACAGTAGGAATATCTTAGTAAAACACTTAATAGATAACTATATAAAACTGTTTATAAACTGTTTATAACTGTCTACAACTGTCTATAACTGTCTATAATTATCCGCTATAATCTACTGTTTTCTACTAAGTTCCGCTAACTTAATTAAATTCCACTAAATTCCACCAACATAATGGAATTTGGTTAAAACTTATTAAAATCCACGTAGGCTTATGCCCACGCGTCTGCTGCTAAGACCCCGAATATTTAGTTACAAGTTTCCTATGTTCCTTTCTCTTCTTTACGCAACATCTTGTTCTCTTTAAAGAGCTATATACCCTTAGATTTAGATAGAATTTATATCATTCCTTTGAATCTTCCCTGAAGCCTCTTCCCGCCCTTACATATAGTCTCTTTAAGACCCACTTAATATGTTCCTTATGTTCTTTCTCGCTCATTAAGTAGATAATAATGTCATTAAGGTATACCATTATAAACTCATTAAGGTGTTCTCTTAACACACTATTAATTTGTTTCTAAAATATTACTAGTGCGTTTATAAGCCCAAACTACATTACTAACGGTTTATATAGTCCTTTCTTTGACCTAAAGGCTGCCTTCTACTCATTACCTTCCTTAATCCTAATCTAATGGTACGCCCATCTTAGATCTATTTTTATAAAGATTTACACATTACCTATCCTATCTTAGATTTCGGTAATTAAGGGTAAAGAATACCTATCCTTTTGTATAATGCTGTTTAACTATCTATAGTTAATATACAACCTAAGTTTTCCATTTTTCTTTGGTATAAACAACACTGGATACCCTACTAACAACTATAACGGTCTAATGTACCCTTTTTATAGGTTTTCTTAGATAAACTCCTTAAGCGCTACTAACTCGGTTTTAGTAAGCTTATAGATTAGAAAGAACTTTGGACTAGTTCCCAGTTCTAACTCTATCTTATAGTCCTATACTACATACTCTAATAGCTTCTTACTTTCTGGTAACTATAACTTTTTACCATACCTGTGGTATCTCTTTAGTATATGACTTAAGCCTTGCTTAGTTTCTTTATATGTCGCTCCAACTTAGTACCATACTAGCTTGGTCTGTTATTGCACCTTATATTGTTAAGTGTCTCTAATATTAACCTAACCTATAACCCAATTAATCTTTAGATTATACTCTTGTAACCAAGGTATTCCTAGTATTACCTTATCCTTTCCTAACAGTAGGATATTGAAAGACATTTTGACTTGTCTCCCTTTAATAGTTAACTAAATAGGTCCTATTTTAAGATTTATAATGCCTCCTCTATAGGCTATCTAATCTCCTAAAATTGTTATAAGTAGATATAGGTGTTTTTTCTGTCTATATGGTAACCCCATTCTCTTTACTGCTACTAGTAATATATAGTTTCTTATTGCTCCGCTGTCTACTAGCGCTTTAAACTATTAATCTTGCCACTTAATTTGTAAATTTAGGTGTTGTCCTGTAATTCCTTTAAGGGTCTAAGGCTCTACTACTAGCTCCCTCTAGTCCTATAGGCCTCCCCTTTTCCTAACTATTAGCTACTAGATCCTATCTGCGCTTAGTCCTTTTTTAGCCAATACTTAGTTCGCTTTTTATCCTCTACATGCTATAGACAAGTGCTCTTTAGATAGTTCCACCACTATTATCTATCTAGGTATTCTTCTATAAGGAATCTTCCTGGTTAAAGTATTAAGTCCCCTTAACTCTGTACTTCTACTAGATGCTATCTATATATATACTTAGTATCTCTATACTTTTAATCTTCTAGTGCCTAATACGTTCTTATTAGGTACTTCCGGTTCCTATCCTTTAGTACTTTATATATATTATATATGTTATCCATATAAGCTATCCACAATAGTGTATAATGCGCTAGGTGACTTAGGTTAACTCTTAGCTTATTGCCCCTTTTAAGTTTAAACCTCTATTTTACCAACCTAACTGTTGGTCTTTTATTTGCAAATACTAAGATTTATTATTTACTCCTCTAGTCCCTAGATCCTTCTTCTAGGTCCTTTAACATTATAATTAATGCCCCTTTAATGTGGTTTATATATTTTTCCGTAATAGGTTGGTCTTAGACAACTTTTTTATTTAGCTATATATAGAAATCTTCCCATTTATTGCTATGTCATTACCTATACTACCTTTTATATAACTAGTTTAGTACATATAGCCTATCTGTTAAAAAGTACTATGTTATTGCTGCGTTATAACATCCCTTAGTGTGTCTTTCTTTAAACCTAGTTAGAATCCCTAGATCCTCTTCCTATTCTAGTTTATTTAACCACTTTACTTTAGGCGTGCCTACCTTAGGTCTATTAGTAACTCTTTATATAGGTGCTCTGTCCCTTATATATCCTGGCATAGCTAACCTCTTATCTAGCTTTTGCTCTTGCTATATGATAATTCTTTACCTAAACTCATCTATAGTTTCTTGTCTTCTGCGTCTTGCAGCTAGATCCTTAAAGTCTTTTTACTTCTTAATCGCCGTGTCAACTTTTTGACCTTTAAGTTAAACACTACGTCCTCCTAGAACTAACGTTCTTACTTATTCCCTAAACTCGCTATTTGTAAACTTATATCCTGTACTTATTTGTTTGTCTTTAAACTAAGTTACTGCCCTTTCCCATTGGTTTTCATCCATTATAGGTTCTTAGGTGTGTCTTATCTCATTCTAAGAATCTTAACTTCCTCTTACCTCTTCTTAAGAATCTTAAGTACTTAGCCTTTTGCCTTTATTAAGTGGTGAGCTAGCACTAGCAGTTATCTACTTGCTTAACCATTCTTAGGTATTGCTCCTTCCGTCTTATAAAGCAATAAATACTGTATCTAATAGTATTATAATGCCCATTACTGAACCACGTTCTATAGTAGTCTTAGTCTCTACTTCTATTACGTTATTAAGGTTTAAGTACCCCTAGTTAGCCTCCTATTCTTCCTTATTACTGTTAATTAATAAGTACTCTAACTCTATTGTCATTATTACTAATCTTTATCTATATATTGCTGTGGCATCTTAATCCAGCTTATAGAGTTGATCTTATTCTTTATCTAACTTTCTAGTTCCTTTAAGTCCTCTTAACTCTAGCTCTTATAGCTAATAGCTTGCGCCATACTTAGCGTCCTTATAAATTTGGCATATATTGTTATAATAAAACGCGAAGTGTTTAACTGTACACTCCTGTGTTCCGCGTAACCTCTTAATTATTAGACTTAGTTCTCCTTACTTAGTTCTTTTTACTGCATGGCTACTCTAACTATCCTAATAGTTTCTAGCATAGTAACCTTTCTTTTCGCAATTTATGCAAGCTCTATCTTTAAACTATTTTTCTTGTTATAGAGTCCGCCTAAACGTCTTCTATTAATAAGATCCCTAGTTTAGCCTCTACTCCTTAATCCTTAACCTCTAGGTTTCTATAGTTTTCTATTCCAATGTCTGGATTCTTTAGTGCCGCTTAAGTCTATTAATTCTAGCCCATTCTATGGTTTCTAACTTTAACTTTGTTAATGCGTACCCTATGCCTTATATAACTATGGAACTCTATCTTGCCCTTTCTTAGCTTATTCCCTTTAGTAGATCCTGTTATTAATCTTTATTAATTAATCTATTAACTCTTATAGAGTATCTGTATCTTCCATTAGGATGATTATGTTCTAGACTTTAGCCTTAAGTCCCTGCTTATACTGTGCCATAAGCGCCTTGTTGTTCCACTTAACCTATATTACGAGTGTCTAAAACTATATTATGTACTTAATTGCTGAAGTGTATTATACTAAGTTCTGTAGCTTTCTTTCTGCTGTAGTTATCGCCTCTAGGTCTCTAAATATTTGCGTAAGTCTCTCTGCAAACCTGTTCTAACTTAAGAATATATATCGAATGTCTTAATTAGTAGTTGTTAACCCGTTAACCTAGATTTCTATAAGGTAAGGTTTAAACCACTTAAGTGCTCTTCTATTAAGAACAATCCTATATATACTACCTAATCTATAAACGTTGCTAACTTTGCTCCCTCTTATATAACCTTAAAGTACATTTGTATTAGAAACCCTTTAAGTTTTAACTTCTTACCTAAAAATCTTTTAATCAATGGTAGCTTTACTTTAGCTGCTCTAATGCCATTAATTTTTTCCTTAAGTACTCTATTGTTGCCCTGTAGCTAGTTAACCATTTCCTATAATTGTCTAACTGTAACTAGTTGTAAATCAGTGTCCGCTATGCTGGTATCTCCGCTGGTTCCTAAGGTGGTTACTGCTGTTAGCGTTAACGTGACTAGTGCCTTTAACGGCGTGACTAGTGCCTTTAACGGCGTGACTTGCGCTTTAGGTGGCATACTGTTTGGCTTTGTTAATACTATAACCAGGTAGTAAATGTGTAATAAAGCCTTATAGCGGGAACTACGGTGGACTTATTAATAGGCTAGATGTATAGATATTAAATAAAGTTAACAATATAACAGTAACAAGATAACAACTGGTGTGGAGTAGTTGCCTAATAGATTAACTCTAATTGTATTTTAAGATTTACTATAAGGAAAGGAACTATCTAGGTAGGGACTGTGGTCCTTTAAATATATATCCGTACTCCTAAGAAACTCTCCTTGTACATAAAGTACGTGTTATATGTACTGTACGTAAGTACAACCTATATCTCGCGTATACTGCGTACAACATTATATAACTTGCTTACTATTCCTTATTACATGGTTCTACCGGCTCCATCCTGGACCGTGCCTTAATTAACCAACTAGCTTCTTCTAACTCCTCTCCTAGTAGTTATAACATTATACTTAAAGCGTCCGTAATAGCTAATCTTATTAAACCTCTTTAGCCGAACTTAGTATAAAGCCTAGTTATACTTCTGGAAGCTATATATAGTAACCTAAATTACTAAGCTACCGCTTAAAGGAAGATAAACTATATAACTTAAGAAAAAAAAAGCCTCCTAATATACTTCTCCAAATTTAATCGCTATATAAAAAAAATAGGCTAAAACAACTCCGCACTAATTAATAGCTTTATTAAATCTTTAAGCCCTAAACTAAAAACCTCCTTAATTAGTATAGACCTACCAGGAGCCCTTAACGCCTATATAAACGTTATTAATAAACGGTATAATAATATACTACGCCTAATACCGAAGCCCACTATTTAATACAATATAATAACCCTATAAATATCTACTAAGTTATTATCCCAGCCTAAGCACCCTAACGCTATAGATATCAACACTAGGACCTTAGGATACGCCCTACTAGGGTCCTTTAAATAAGAACAATATACTAAGCTAGGCCTCTACTTTAAATATGGAAGTGGCTCCCACCTTTCTAACTACTACTCTACCCCCTTCTAAAAATATCTATAAACAGTTAACGCTAGTAGTTATTTACTATACCGATCTTCTAGCTACCGCCCCTAATCTTTACCTAGTTCTAGCTCCGTATCTAGTAAGCACCACTTATAAGGACAAAGTTATAACTAATGTTCTAAAGGAACCCCTTCCCGTTTACTACTAAAAGGTATATCCTAAAGTTAAGTTGCTCTTTGGGACAGCTATATTACAGGATCTTATTAAATATATTAGATGTAGCAAACCCTAACTTTTAGGATTATAGTATAACCGTTAACTACTATTTTTGGCAGAAAGGTTAATAGGCTAATACTTAAGTCCTAATTAATATAGGAGCTAACGGCATAGGATTTATTAACAAGATATTTATATAAAATAATAGGTTTACCCTAATACCCCTTAACCAGCATATTAATGTATTTGGATTTAATGGCAAACGCACTATCTTAGGCCGTATTACTTACGTAGTAGCCCTAAAACTCTAATACCTAAACTATAAAGAATTAGTTAAGCTCTTTATAACTATCCTAAATTACCTAGTAATCCTTAGATAACCCTAGATAAAGCTATATAAGGTTACTATTAATTAGGACAACCTTAAGCTTCTATTTACCGCTTCCTATTACAAGCAGAAGTGCCTTATAACTCGCTACTTAGACCCTAAACTAAAATCTAAAAAATCCACTAAAATCCACTAGTTTAAAATTTCTACTAATATCTACCCTATACCTAAAAAGTCTACCTAATTCCACCTATATGAGAATTCCACTAAATTCCACTAACAGGAGATTTCCACTAACGTCTACTAAGAACCTGAAAACTATACTAAACCATATAAACTAACCCTAACTATTACACTGCTCCAAACTAAGTAAAAGCCTAAGCTTAAGCTTAATATATAAAAGTACTAGAAGAACTAGTACTCTACTATAAAAAAAATACTTAAAGAACCTAAACCTAAATCTAACACTAACTCTATACCTAATACCAAACCTAAAGCTAAATAAGAACCCGTATAAGAAACTAAGGACGACCCAAGCCCGCTCAACACCTTAGATATTTATATAATTAGAGCTACTCCACTTGTATAACTTGCTAGGAAACCAGAACATACAATCTTCGCTGTTACAATAGCTAATATTAAGAAGGCCTTAGCACTAAAGAAGCACACTAACCCCGCTATAAAGGTACCCGTTGAGTACTATAAGTATTTAGATATATTCTTATAAAAAAAAGCTAACAAGCTACCAGAACGCCGTCTATATAATTATAAGATTATAATTAAAGAAGGAAAACACCCTAGATTTAAACCGCTATATAAAATGTCCTAGAATGAACTCTAGGTACTATAGAAGTACTTAGACGAATATCTAGACAAAGGATTTATTAGAGCAAGTTCTTTACCTATAGCTATATTAGTAATCTTTGTTAAGAAACCTAGCAGTAGTCTGCGCTTCTATATAGACTACTAGGCTCTTAACGCTGTTACTATTAAGAACTAATACCTAATCCTATTAATCTAAGAGACACTAAACTAATTAAGTAAGGCTCGTTTCTATATAAAGCTTAATATTATCTATGTATTTAATCACCTCCGTATTGTAAAAGGAGATAAATAGCTTACTGTATTTTGTACTCAATACGGGTTATTTAAGTACTTAATAATACTATTTAGCCTTATAAACGCCCTAAGTTTATTTTAACACTTTATAAATAACACTCTGTACTTATACCTAGACGTCTTTTATACTGCTTATATTAACAACATCTTAATATATAGTAATAATCTAGCTAAATACTAAAAATATGTTAAACTGGTTCTATAAGCCTTGCGCGGAGCCAGCCTATAATTAAATATAGATAAATGCGAGTTCTATAAAACGGAAGTCCTATACCTTAGACTTATTATTTCCATAAATGGCATATAAATAGACCCTAAGAAAGTTAAAGTAATTATAAACTAGCAAGAACCTAAGAACGTTAAGGACGTGTAAGCCTTTATAGAATTTGCCAACTTCTACTAACGGTTTATTAATAACTTCTCTGCCTTAGTTTTACCCCTTATAGCCTTAACCTAAAAGGATAAAGCCTTTATCTTTAATAAAGAATATAAGAAAGCTTTTACTTTCCTAAAAGTTGTATTTACTACTATACCTATACTCTAACACTTTAATCTAAACTAAATAAGTATTATAGAAGCTAACTTATCTAACTATGTTACTGGAGGTATTCTGTCTTAATATAATAAGAAAGGAGTATTACACCCCATAGCATACTTTTTAAAATAACTAAGCCTAGCTAAATGTAATTACGAGATCTACAATAAGGAACTATTAGCTATTATTAGATATTTTAAATAAAAGCGACCTAAACTAGAAGGCTCTAGATTTCTAATTAAGGTTTTTAGCAACTATAAGAACCTATAATACTTTATAACTATAAAATAGCTAAGCTACCGTTAGGCCCGCTAGTTAGAATATCTATCCCGTTTCTAATTCTCTATTATATACCGCCTAGGCGTTTAAGGCTAGAAGCCTAATACCCTAACCTAACGCTTATAAGACGCACCAGCTTAAGAAGAAGCGCGCTCTTACTGTAATCAGACCCTACTCTATCCCGAACTATTTAAACCCCCTACTAAAGATCTTACGGTACACACCCTTAAAATAACTGATTGAACTATTAAATAGATTATAGCTAATAAATATCCAAACAATAAGTTTATCTAAGAAACGCTTAAGCTAATTTAAGATAGCGCTAGACGCTCTAAAAATATTTCTTTAAGTAAATATAAAGCCTATAGAGACCGCTTATACTACTGGAACTATCTAGTGTAACAGTGCAGTGTGGGGATTGAATGAGCAACTTGATTGTAAATGGAGATCTAAAGTGTCTATATATACACGAGGAAGGTATGGAAATAAATAAAAGGGGAGACGAATACGTAAGCAAAGCAGCGTGATACGTAAGTGATACGTAGGCGATACGTAGACGATACGTAGGCAATACGCAGGTAAAACGGTGGTGGTTTGGCAGGGTACCGTAGTCGGTTATATCTAGTAGTACCTAACTATAATGAACTTAAGCTCAAGCTCCTTAAATATATATATAATCTACTAGTAGCTGGTTACCTAGGCCAAGAAAAAACTCTAAAACTGCTCTAATAGGAATACTATTAGCTAAATATACATAATATAGTATAAAGGTACGTCTCTAGCTATTATACCTACCAATAAGCTAAAGCTTTGTATAAGACGTATAACGGCTTTCTAAAGCCACTGCCTATTCCAGACTAAAGATAGAAGGATATCTTAATTAACTTTATTATTAATCTCCCCATAAGTAAAGGCTATATAAATATTATAGTAGTTATAGACTAACTATCTAAGATAAAACACTTAATTGCCTACCCTAATATATTAGTACTTGCTATTGCCTAACTGTTCCTAGATTACGTATAGAAACTCTATAGACTCCCTAAAACAATTATCTCTAATAAAGGCCGCCAGTTTATCTCTATATTCTGGGAAAAACTAACTACCTAACTCCATATTAAAGCACTATTATCTATAGCATACTACCTAGAAACGGATGGTTAAATAGAACGTGTAAATGCTATAATAGAATAGTATATTTAGATATACACATTATATTTACAGGATAACTAGATAGACTGGCTTATATTCGCCAAGTTTACCGCAAATAACTCCGTCTTAAAAACTATAAAAGTCTCCCTATTCCTAGCTAACTACGGCCAGCATTTATAAATAGGTTTTAAACCCTTTAATAATGTTCCTCGCCTAGCTTATTAAGCCTTATAAGTTGTAGAAGTAAATAAATTTATAAAGAAGATAGAAGAACTATAAGAGTTCCTTACTAATAAAATAACATAGGCCTAATCTGTCTATAAAGCCGCAGCAAATAAGAACCAAACCCTAGTACCGGCCTACTAAATTGGTAACTTTATCTAGTTAGATATAAGAAATCTAAACACAAAACAACCTACTAATAAACTTAATTAAAAGAACTCTGGCCCTTATAAGGTTAAAAAAGTTGTCTTTCCTTATGCCTACTAACTAAAACTCCCTAATACGGTTAAAATCCACCCTATATTTTATACGTCAGTCCTCCACCCTACTACCCCTATATTAGATACCCTACCTAGACAGATTTAAGACCCTCCCCCACTAGTTAAAGTATATAGCAAGGATAAGTACTTCATTAAAAGAGTTAATAATATTAAGTATAATAAACGGAAATGTAAATATATATACCTTACGAAATAGAGAGGCTTTACTAAGCCCATGTGGGAACCCATTAACTCTATAGAACTTATATAAGCTACAGAAAACTTTTATAAACTCCACCTAGAACTACTACAGCCCTATCTTACAAAAGCTTAAGTTTAAAGGGGGGGTACTATTACGGGACACCTCTATAATACCTTATACATATCCACCTATTTCCACTAACGCAGTGAGAAAAGACTAACCGCAAAACGGCAACCTAATAGCAATCTACAGCAATCTAAGGCAATTTGCCATTATATAACGGCAACCTACGGCAATCTACTATCCTTTACCATATTCCGCTATATTCTGCCAAATCTATTAAATTCTACTAAGTTCTGCCAGGACTATAACCTGAAGCCTATTCTGCCCTATATATATATTAACTAAGCAACTAAGTTAACAATATATACCCCTTTCTTCCCGTTTCCTTAACTTTTCTCCTTACGTAACGTCTTAATCTTATTACACAGTTTATGTATATAGCTTAATAATATCTACTTCGCTATATATTATCACTACTTATACTTACTCCATAACATCTAGCCCCTTTAACTCCTCCTAAAATTAAAGCTCTACTTAAAGCTCTATTAAAGCTCTATTAAAGCTCTGCTTAAAGCTCTATTAAACCATCTAATATAAGCCTCTAGAGTTGGTTAGTATACATTTTATTTAGGTATATATAACTAAGTAGAGCTTTAAGTAGAGCTTGATATGGAGTTTTTACAAAGCTATAGAGCTTAATCGCCCTATAAGGTAGCTTATATACTATTATATAATATTACAGAACACCTCTATAATATCTTATATATGTCTACCTGTCTCCACTAATGTAATAAGAAGAGACCGACCGCGAGACAGCAATCTAATAGTAATTTGCCGGCAATTTGCCGTATTCTACTATATTCTACTAAGTCTACTAAATCCTACCAAGTTTTGCTAAGACCGCTACTTAAATCCTATTCTGCTTTATATATATATTAACCAAGCAACTAGACTAATAATATATACCCTTTCTTCTTATTTTCTTACCTTTTTTCTTTATATAACGTCTTAACTTTATTACGCAGTTTATATATATAGCTTAATAATATCTACTTCGCTATATATTATTACCGCTTATACTTACTTCGTAACACTATATTATATTAACCCCTATATACTACCCTCTGAAATATAGAATAACCCTAAAGCCCCTATAATAACTATTAGTATTATATCCGTACTTTAAAAACAATTAATAGAAATATAGAAGTTCTTTATAGACGCCCTTATATAGAACTAAGCCACTTTAACTTAATAATAAGCTAAATAAGAAGTATAATACTGGTAAATAATTAAGGCCCTCTAAGAAGAAGTCCATACCCTTAAGATGCCTATACTAGGGCCCTAAGACCAAATACTATCTTTAGAGATAAATACGTAGAATAAGAGTCCCAAACCTATAGTAGTTATTTACCCTAAACTAACTACTGTACTATAACAATTTAAACAACCATTAGACCCTCTAATATTTACTAATAAATAATAAAAACTTTAATTATTTCTAAGCTGGCTTAAAAATAAGCTAACTAGTAATACTAACTGCTACCTAACTAAAGCTAACTAACTCTGCTATGCCCTAAGTTGGCTAAAAGAAGATGTAGCTAATTTTATTAAACCTCTTTAACCGAACTTAGTACTAAGCCTAATTATACTTCTTAAAGCCATATATAGTAACCTAAACTGCTAAGCTACTACTTAGAGAAAGATAAACTATATAGCTTAAGGAATAAAAGGCTTTCTAGTATACTTCTCTAAATTTAACTATTATGCAAAAAAAATAGGCTGGAATAACTCTATACTAATTAACAGCCTTATTAAATTTCTAAGTTCTAAACTAAAAACCTTTCTAATAGGCGTAGACCTAATAGGAGCCCTTAATGCCTATATAAACATTACTAATAAATAGTACAACGATATACTACGCCTAATACTAAAGTCCGCTCTTTAATATAATACAATAACCCTATAAACGTTTACTAAGTTATTATCTTAGCCTAAGCACCCTAACGCTATAGATATTGATATAGGGACCCTAGGATACGCTTCACTAGGGTCCCCTAAATAAGAATAACATATTAAGCTAGGCCTTTACTTTAAATACGGAAGCAAGGCTTATATCTTAAAATACTGCTCCGTCCCTATGCCCTAATATAATTTATAAACGGCTAATACTAGCAACTATTTACCGTATTAATCCTCTAGTTACCATTCCTAATCTTTACCTAGTTCTAGCCCTATATTTAATAAGCACCACTTATAAGGATAAAGTTATAATTAATATTCTATAGAAACCCTACCCTAATTACCTTTAAAAGAAAGGTCCTAGAGCTAAGCTGCTCTCTAGGATAGCGCTGCCTTAGAATTTTATTAAATACTCTAGATGTTATAAACTCTAACTCTTAGGATTATAGTAGAATAATTAATAGGCTAATACTTAAGTCCTAATTAATACAGGAGCTAGTAGTATAGGATTTATTAATAAGATCTTTATATAAGATAATAGTTTCACTCTAACCCCCCTTAATTAGTATATTAATATATTTAGATTTAATGGCAAACATACTGTTTTAGGCTGTATTACCTATATAGTATTCCTAAGACTCTAATACCTAAACTATAAAGAACTGATTAGGCTTTTTGTTACTACCCTAGGTTACTTAGTAATTTTTAAATAACCCTAGATAAAGCTATATAAGGTTACTATTAATTAGAACAACCTTAAGCTTCTATTTACCGCCTTTTATTATAAGTAGAAGTGCCTTATAACTTGCTAATTAGACCTTAAACTAAAATTTAAAAAATCTACTAAAATCTACCAGTCTAAACTTTCTACTAATATCCACCCTATACCTAAAAAGTCTACCTAATTCCACTAACCTAAGAATTCTACCAAATTCCACCAGTATAAGATTTTTACTAATATCCACTAAGAACTCGGAATTTATACTAGACTATATAAATTAACCTTAACTATTGCATCCCGAACTAAGCAGAAGCTTAGGCTTAATATATAAAAGTATTAAAAGAACTAGTATTTTACTATAAAAAAGACACTTAAAGAACCTAAACCTAAATCTAACACTAACTCTATACTTAATACTAAACCTAAAGCCAAATAAGAAACTATATAAGAAACTAAAAACAATCTAAGCTTACTCAATACCTTAGACATCTATATAATTAGAGCTACCCTATTAGTATAACTTGCCAGGAAACCTAAATATATAATCTTCGCCGTTATAATAGCTGATATTAAAAAGGCCCTAGTACTAAAGAAGCATACTAACCCTGCCATAAAAGTACTAGTATGCCACTATAAGCATCTAGAAGTATTTTTATAAAAGAAAGCTAATAAGCTAGTAGAGTACCAACTATATAACTATAAGATTATACTTAAAGAAGGAAGACAGCTAGAATTTAGACCTCTATACGGAATATTCTAAATAAACTCTAAGTGCTATGGAAGTACTTAGATAAATATCTTAGTAAAGGATTTATTAGAGTAAGCTCCTCGCCTATAGCTATACCTATAATCTTTATTAAGAAACCTAGTAGCGGTCTGCGCTTTTATATAGACTACTAGGCTCTTAATGCTATTACTATTAAGAATCAGTACTCGCTCCTATTAATTAAGAGATATTAAACCAATTAAATAAGGCTCGCTACTATATAAAACTTAACCTTATCTACGCATTTAACCGCCTCTATATTATAAAAGGAGATAAATAGCTTACTGCATTCCGTACTAGATATAGACTATTTAAATACTTAGTGACGCCGTTTGGCCTTATAAATGCCCTAAGTTTATTCTAATACTTTATAAATAATACCCTATAACCTTACTTAGATATTTTCTATACTGCTTATATTAACAACATCCTAGTATATAGTAATAACCTAGCTAAATATAAGAAATATATTAACTTTATCCTCGAAGCCCTATGTAGAGCTAGCCTATAACTAGATATAGATAAATACAAGTTTTATAAAATAGAAGTTCTATACCTTAGACTTATTATTTCTATAAATGGCATATAAATAGACCTAAAGAAGATTAAAGTAATTGTAAACTAGTAAGAACTTAAGAATATTAAGGACGTAAGAGCTTTTATAGGGTTTATTAACTTCTACTAATAGTTTATTAATAATTTTTCCGCCCTGGTTTTACCCCTTATAGCTCTAACCTAAAAAAATAAAGCCTTTACCTACCTAAAAGTTATATTTACTACTGTACCTATACTCTAATACTTTAACCTAAACCAAAAGAGTGTTATAGAAGCTAATTTATCTAACTATATTACTAAAGGCATTCTATCCTAGTATAATAAGAAAGGAGTACTATACCCTATAGTATACTTTTTAAAATAACTAAGTCTAGCTAAATATAACTATAAGATCTATAATAAGAATTGTTGGCTATTATTAGATATTTTAAATAATAGCGACCTAAACTAGAAGGCGCCGGATTTCTAATTAAGGTCCTTAGCGACTATAAAAATTTATAATACTTTATAACCACAAAACAGCTAAGTTATTATTAAGCCTACTAGTTAAAATATCTATCTTATTTCTAATTCTTAATTATATACCGCCTAGACATTTAAGATTAAAAACCTAATGCCCTAACCTAATGTTTATAAGATATACTAGTATAGAAAGAAGCGCGTACCTACTACAATTAAACCCTACTTCGCCCTAAGCTATTTAACCCTTCTATTAAAGACGTTATAATGCACATCCTTAAAATAACTAATTAATTAATTAATTAATTAATAGTTCATAAATACCTAAATAACAAGTTTATTTAAGAGATGCTTAAGCTAATCTAAGGTGGCATTAGACGCTTTAAAAGGATTTCTCTAAGTAAATGCAAAGCTTATAGAGACTACTTATACTATAGGAGCCGCCTAATTGTACCTAACTATAATAAACTTAAGCTTAAGCTCCTTAAATATATATATGATCTATTAGTAGCTAGTTACCTAGGCTAAGGGAAAACCCTAGAACTGCTCTAATAAGAATATTACTAGCTAAATATATATAATATGATATAACGGTACGTCTCTAGCTGCTATACCTACTAATAAGCTAAAGCTTTACATAAAATATATGATAGCTTTTTAAAGCTACTACCTGTTCCAAACTAAAGATAAAAGGATATCTTAATTAACTTTATTATTAAACTCCCCATAAGTAAAGGCTATATAAATATTATAGTAGTTATAAACCGACTATTTAAGATAAAACATTTAATTGCCTACCTAAATATATTAGCGCCTGCTATTGCCTAATTATTTCTAGACTATATATAGAAACTCTACAGACTCCTTAAAACGATTATCTCTAATAAAGGCAGCTAGTTTATCTCTATATTTTAGAAAGAATTAACTACCTAACTCTATATTAAAGTACTATTATCTATAGCATACTACTTAGAAATGGATAGTTAAATAGAATATATAAATACTATAATGGAATAGTATATTCGGATATATATATTATATTTATAGGACAACCAGATAAACTAGCTTATATTTACTAAGTTTACTACAAATAACTCCATCTTAGAAACTATAAAGGTTTTCCTACTTCTAGCTAACTATAGCTAATATCCACAAATAGGTTTTAAACCCTTTAGTAATGTTTCTTACCTAGCTTATTACGCCTTATAAGTTATAGAAGTAAATAAATTTATAAAGAAGATAGAAGAACTATAAGAGTTCCTTACTAATAAAATAATATAGGCCTAATCTATCTATAAAGCCGTAACAAATAAGAATTAAACCCTAGTACTAGCCTATTAAATTGGTAACTTTATTTAGCTAAATATAAGAAATTTAAATATAAAACGACCTATTAAGAAACTTAATTAGAAGAACGCCGGCCCTTATAAGGTTAAAAAGGTTATTTCTCCTTACGCCTACTAACTAAAGCTCCCTAATACAGTTAAAATCCACCCTATATTTTATACATTAGTTCTCTACCCTATTGCTCCTATATTAAATACCCTACCTAAATAGATCTAGGACCCTCCCTCACTAGTTAAAGTAGATAGTAAGGATAAGTACTTTATTAAAAGAGTTAATAATATTAAGTAACGTATTTCACGGGTGAGCTGGTCAAACGGGTGAGCTAATCACTTCAAAAACACACCAAAAAATGGAAAAATCACACTTTAATATCTTAACAACCACTTAATAATAAATTTTAATAATTTAA
>Ga0307507_10001135_pt1 | contig 59041 bp, 12 predicted proteins | sample 7_EM_MG_FD_207223 | JGI IMG/M metagenome (GOLD analysis project Ga0307507, IMG submission 207223) | Populus trichocarpa ectomycorrhiza microbial communities from riparian zone in the Pacific Northwest, United States - 7_EM | ecosystem: Host-associated > Plants > Roots > Unclassified | place... | reverse complement strand
ATAGAAGCTATAGAGTGTATATAAAAGTCTAAATCTAAATTATTAGAATTTATTATTAAGTGGTTGTTAAGATATTATATTATGATTTTTACGATTTTTGGTGGGGAAATGGACTTGCCGGCTCGGTAGTTCTGCCGGCTCGGTGGTGGAATACGTTAGTTTACTAATAGAAAGGACTAATTGGTCTAGTAATAGGGACCTAATCTTCTTATCTTCCTCCTTATATGGTTTAGACCCTTAGATGCGACTTAGTCTAAAGGTTTACCTTTTAACGACTAGGGTATAGGGCTATCTTAGTAGGGTAATCTAGTATCTGTTTAGCTAGTAGTATTAGTCTTAGTTAGGGTATAGGGAGACGGCACCTCGCTAATAATATGGCCGTGTTTATATTCGCTAGCGCGAAGTTACTAATTCTAGGTGTTATTAATGGGTTAGGCTTCTATATAGGGCATTATTTAGAGTAACTAAGCCGTAGGGTTAAAGGGGGGGAGTTATCTACCGCGGCTATAATGGACTCCGCAGTTACTACGTCCACAGTTATTAGTTTACATTATTTAACGGGCTAGCATTAGGACTGGGTTTGCTATTATAGTAGGGTTATAAGCATCCTTTTAGTGGCCAGGTAGGCTACAGGCAAGGTATAGTCTATTATTAAAACAGCGCTTACGCTCCGTGTTTAAGATTCTATTAAGGTCTATAGGTTCTTTAGTTACTACTAGGGTTAGGGTTAAGGTTAATATAGGGGTAGGAGCTTAAGCAGGTGGGTAGTGGTTAGTATTCTTAAGGTTAGCTTAATATATATAGTTTACAAGGTTCTTAGCGAATATATCTATCTACTTACTCTAACCTGTATAGTTACTATTATTAATTTTATAGGCAAGTCTAAGTACCAGCTTTTCTATCTTTAGAGAGATAAACTTTTAGAGTAAATCTACCTTCTATTTGTCTATCTTTTTAGCGCGGACTATTAACTTATTAAGCTCTCCCTTCTAGGACTAGTAATTACGCTCGCCCTAGAGAAAATGGTTAAGCTTATTTTTTATAACCTGGGTTATATTAAGGACCTTATAGTGGGCAGTAAGCTCTTTAAGTATATCTTCTTTAGTGGGCCATTTCTATATAGACATATTATTTGGGTTCTTATATATAAGCTCTAGGCCCTACTTAATAAACTTATAGGCCTTGCCCTCTAGTATATCTGAGATGTAAAGGATCTGGGATTAGACTATATTAAAGTAGTCCTAGTTACAGTTAAAGACTCCTTTAATCTTAATGTGCTAGGTCTTAAAGTTAGCTTATTATTCTAGTAGGGTACCTTTTCCGCTAAATATTAGCGGGTTTTTAGACATCTGTTTTTTCTGCTAGGTTACTACCATTGTTATAGGGGTTAATTATTTAAGAGCGGCAATAGTTTCTATCTAGGAGGCAATAAGGGCATTAAGGCTTTCATTGGCTTTTTTATTGGCAGTGTTTGTGTTATATATAAACTATAGTCTCGCTTTAATGTTACTAAGGAACTCATTAATATAGTTAATAAGGGTATAGTAAACTTTATTAGCTTTAAAGGTTTTAGGGTATAGTAGGGAGCGGTAGATTGTCTATATAATGTTAGGGTATATCTATATAAAGAAGTCTACAAAAACTTTACAGGGGTTCTAGGTTTTGGCCATTTCGGCATTATTAATATCGCCTATTTAGGTAATCTTTGGCGCTGGGAAAAAACTAAGGATTATTCTAGGACTGTAGTGGGTTATAGCGTGTGGACGCGTCGCGCATAGGTCGCAATTGCTCTGGGGCGGAGATAACTAGGATATAGGGAATTAGTAATTATAACAGGGCGCAATTAATAATAGCACAAACTGTCACAGTGCTGCAATAAAGTAGACTAAATAACTACATTATGCTATAAAGAAGAGAAGAAGGGTAAAATGGGGTATTGTGTACAAAGAGTAGGGCTAGACGCCAAGGCGCTAGTGATAGGCTAGCTAATAGTAGGAAACAGTATGCGTTAGGTTAGTGCTGTAACAGATAAACTGGAACAAGAAGAGGATCTAGATATTCTAGTTAGGTTTAAAGAAAGACATACCAAAGGATATTATAATATGGCGATAATAAGGTACTTTCTTATAGACAGACTATATACACTAAACTAGTTATACGGAAAGTGGTATAGGCAACGATATAACAATAAATAGGAAGACTTTTATATATAGCTAGATAAAAAAAGTTGTCCAAGACTAACCTATTACGGAAAAACGCATAAGTTATATTAAAGGAGTATTAATTATAATATTAAGGAACCTAGAAGAAGGATCTAGGGACTAGAGAGAAGAACAATAAATCTTAGTACCTGTAGCAGAAATACTAGTGGTTAAGTTAACTAGGTATTAGTTTAAACTTAAGAATAAAGACAAACTAAGAGTTAACCTAAGTCACCTAGCGCATTATACGTTATTATAGATAGCTTATATGGATAATATGTGTAATATATATAGGGCACTAAAAGATAAGAACTGGAAATACCTAGTAAGGATATATTAGGCACTAGAGGAAAAACGGTTTAAAGATGTTAAATATATATATAGATGGCACCTAGTAGAAGTACAGAGTTAAGGGGACCTAACACTTTAACCTAGAAGATTCCTTACAGAAAAATGCCTAGATGGATAATAGTAGTGGGACTGCCTAAAGAACACTTATCTATGGCATATAGAGGAAAAGAAACGAACTAAGTATTAGCTAAGAGTGGACTAAGTATAAACAGGATCTAGCAGCTAAGAGTTAGGAAAAGGGGAGGCCTATAGGACTAGAGGGAACCAATAGTAGAGCCTTAGACCCTTAAAGGAGTCTAAGGATAATACCTAAACTTATAAGTTAAGTGGTAAGATTAACAGTTTAAAGTACTAATAGATAGTGGAGTAATAAGGAACCACGTATTACTAATAGTAGTAGAAAAGACAAGGTTACTATATAGATAGAAGGAACACCTATATCCACTTATAAGAATCTTAGGAGATTAGATAGCCTATAGAGGAGGCATTATTAATCTTAAAATAGGACCTATTCGGTTAACTATTAAAGGGAGACTAGTTAGAATGTCTTTTAATATCCTACTATTAGGAAAAGATAAGGCGATACTAGAAATGCCTTAGTTATAGGAATACAATCTAAAGATTAATTAGGTTATAGGTTAGGTTAATATTAGAGATACTTAACGGTGTAAAGTATAATAGTAAACTAAGTTAGTATAGTACTAAGTTGGAGCAATATACGAAGAGACTAAGCGAGGCTTAAATTATATACTAAAGAGATACCACAAGTATAGTAAAAAGTTATAGTTACTAGAAAGTGAAAAGCTATTAGAGTATACAGCATGGGACTATAAGATAGAGTTAGAACTAGGAATAAGTCTAAGGTTCTTTTTAATCTATAAGCTTACTAAAACAGAGTTAGTGGCACTTAAGGAGTTTGTCCAGGAGAACTTACGAAAAGGATATATTAGACTATTATAGTTATTAGTAGGATATCTAGTACTATTTATCCCAAAGAAAAACAGAAAACTTAGGATATATATTAACTATAGACAGTTAAACAGTATTACTAGAAAGGATAGGTATTCTTTACCCTTAATTAGCGAAATCTAAGATAGGATAGGTAATGTAAAGATCTTTATAAAGATAGATCTGAGATAGGCGTACTATTAGATTAGAATTAAGGAAGGCAATAAATAGAAGGCAGCCTTTAGGTTAAAGGAAGGACTATATAAGCTATTAGTTATATAATTCGGACTTATAAACGCACTAGTAACATTCTAAAAGTAAATTAATAGCGTGTTAGAAGAACACCTTAATGAGTTTATTATAGTATACCTTAATAATATTATCATCTATTTAGAAAGGAGGAATATAGAGAACATATTAAATAGGTCTTAAAGAGACTATAAGAAAAATAGATGCTAGTAGCAATTAAGAAATACAAGTTCTTTATAAGGAAAACTAATTTTATAGGATTTATTATTAAACTAGAAAGAATTAGTATGGACCTAAAGAAAATAGAAGCTATAGTGAGTTAGTAAAAACTAGAGAACGTTACGCAGTTAAGATTATTCTTAGGGTTTTGTAACTACTATAGGAGGTTTATAGTATAGTGGTTAAAGAGTATTAAGCCGTTTACAAGGCTAATAAAGAAGGAGGAACTATGGGTTTAGAGTAGTAAGTAGAAGAAGCTATTCTAAGAACTTAAAGAGTTATTTACCTAAGAACTAATCCTTAGGATCTATTAACTAGGGTTAAAGACAGTTATTAAGACAGATGTATTAGACTTCGCACTAGGAGTATATTTGCTATAGAAATACTAGGACGCATAGCATCTAGTAGCATACTATAGTTGAAAGATAATATTACTAGAACTGAACTATGATATCTATAATAAGGAGTTGTTAGGTATAGTTACAGCGTTAAAGGAATAGAGAGTATTCTTATAAGGCATAGAGAAGCTATTTATAGTTAAGACGGACTATAAGAACCTTATAGGATTCTTAATAATAAAGGAACTTAACTAAAGATAGGTTAGATAGGCGGAAATGCTTATAGAATACCATTTTAAAATTTAGCATACTAAGGGTATAGACAATACACAAGTAGATACTCTAAGTAGGAAAGCTAAACTATAAAGTAATAAAAAGCCATTAGGGGCTTTACTATAAAAAGATTAAGATGGATTAATTAGGTATAATTACCTAAAAATCGTAGCGACTAGAGAAGGTTAGATCTATAAATTACTAGAGAGTAATTAGACACAGAAGATCTAAAAAGTATAGGAAGAGGATCTGGATATAGAATAGTATAAAAATAGAGAAGTAACTTATATTCTAATGTCCATTATAAAAGAGTTTATTAAGTTATTCTATAAGGGACTAACTTATGGATATAACGGAGCTATAGGCTTAGTATTAAGACTTTAAAAGGAGTATATTATTTAAGGAATCTAGGGACTAGTAAGATAAGTTATAAAAGAGTGTTTAGATTGCTAAAGGAATAAACTAATAAGGTATAGGCTATAACCTATTAAAATACTAGAGAGACTATGGGAAGTTATATTATAGGACTTTATTATTAAGTTACTAAAGTTAAAAGATCCTCTTATAGGATAAGATTATAATGCGATTTTAGTAATAGTAGATAAGCTTATAAAGTGGGGGTACTTTATAGCCTATATAGAAGAGATATTAGTAGAGGATGTCGCTAGAATCTATATTAAGGAAGTATTTATAAGATATGGAGCACTAAGCAAGATTATATTAGATAGGGATTTAAGATTTATAGCAGTATTCTAAGAGGTGTTTTTAGCAAAATAAGGAGTTCGTGTAGTAACCTTAATAGCGTATTATCCGCAGATGGATGGATAGATAGAAAGGTTAAACTAGACACTAGAGTAGTATCTAAGGTACTATATTAATTATATATAGAATAATTGGGTATTATTACTACTAATTATATAGTTTGTATATAACGCAACACTATAAAAAGAAATGGGAATATTACTATTTAAGGCGAATTACGGGTATAAGCTAAGATTATTATTATTACTATATTAAGTAAAGAAAACGAGTAGCATAGCTAAGTAAAGAATGGAGACTTTAATAAATCTTTATGCAGACCTTAAAGAAACAGCTAAACTAGTATAAGAACGAGTAAAAAGGTACTATAATGCTAAAAGATCTAAGGGACCAGATCTTAAGGAGGGAGATAAAGTGTGGCTACCATATAAAAATTTTAAAAGTTAATAATTAAGTAAGAAGTTAGACTATGTTAGACTAGGACCTTTTAAAATTACGTAAAGAATTTTATTAGTTATGTATAAGCTAAACCTACCAGCTAAAATAAAAATTTACCCTATATAGTATGTTGTAATACTAGAACTAGTATACGGGAATATTAAACTACTAGTTTATAAGGCAGATATATATAGAGGGCAAGAAGAAGACAAATGGTAAGTTTTAAAGATTATTAGTTATAAGGATGTTAATGATAAAACGTGGTATGAAGTAAAGTAGATAGGCTATAGTAAGACTACCTAGGAACTACTAAGTAACTTAGAGAACGCTATAGGAAAGGTATAGGAGTATTAGAAGAAAGTAGGTTAGGGAGCATTAAAAAAAATTGCCAAAGGACGAGTTAACTAAAGGGGACCTAAGAGGAGCAACTACTACGTTACTTGGAGTTGTTTCCTTCTCTGGAAGCTTTACTCTCTCGTTACCTAGTTTAGATAGACCTTGCCGGATAAGTTTCCACTCCTTAAAATAAACCTTCTTAAGGCAAGTTAACCGAGCAAATGCAGCCTGCTAAACCTTAAAGGAGCGACGTTAGGCCTTAAGGGCTAGAGCAGTCTCTTCTGAAGACCGGTAGAGTTTGGCGCGAGTAGCGGCTAGCTCTAACTTAAGCTTCTTAGCGGTAGATTAAACGCGAGACCCTATAATAAGTTACTTAGGGAACTTAAAGACTATTAAGAGTTATAGGACGCGTATACTTAGCGTTAGAGACAGAGCGAACATTGCAAGACGATTAAATGTTTACTTTAATGCACTCTAAATAAGAAGAGGGTTGTTAAGATAAAGGACTTACCAGCGCGATATAAACTAACCCCTCTTTTGCATAATGAGAATATAAAGACGGCATTATTTTACTAAGTAATAGTATAGCAGTAATAGTGCGAGCATAACATTGCGCTTGTAAAGAAGAAGAAGCTTTAGGTATAATAAGTAAGGATATTAACTAAATTAATTAGACGGACATTATACCTCTAGTAGATAACTTGGAGATATTAGGAATCTTTAAGGACAAAGATAAAAAGAAGGGAGATGGTATTATAGACAGCTTAAATACGATATTATAACTACTTGGGGAAGAGTTAAAGGAAGCTAGTTAGTTAATATAGGTACGGTCTAGGATAGAGCTGGTAGAACCATGTAATGAGGAATGGTAAGCGAGTCACATAATATTATACGTAGTGTACGCAGTATACGCGGTGTACGTCTATGTATAACACGTATAGCACGTATCTTACGTACAAGAGAGAATTTCTTAGGCGTATAGTTGTATATTTAAAGGACCTCAGTCCCTACTATAGATAGTTCTCTCCTTGTAGTGAATCTTAAAATATAATTGGAGTTAATCTGTTAGGCAACCACTCTACCAGTTATTATTATATTGTTGACTTCTTGTTTACCTATACACCTAGCCCAATAATAGGACCCACCGTAGTTCTTGCTACAAGGTTCCGTTATAGGTATAGAGTATGCATATAGCCAGTATATGCGCGATATATGCTTATTATATATAGGTAGAGTTCATTAGTTGTTCTAGCAGCAGTAATACTAAACCATAGCATACTGCCTGGCCTATATCACCAACAACTGCCTAGGTAGATATTTAATACCTTTATCTACTTATTAAACATGGAGTTTAGGAAGTTAAACAAGAATATACCTATATTGGACATGCAACATTAAAGCAATAGTATGTAATGTATATATTATGTATATACCATGCATATGCTAAACCTATATAGGGTTTAACCACCCGCGAGGCCAAGGTAGGGTAGTAGGCCAAATATATAGTGCATAGTTAAATTGCTATATTCCTGTTAATATAGCACGGTATCCTTATATTTGCCTTATTACACAGAATTCTTATATATATTATCTACTACACCTAATAAAGCTACCAATTAACCTTGTTAATAATGTAGTTAAAGTAATAAGGCAGGTGGAAGTTCTAAGCCTTACTACACGTATACCCCGTATATATATAGTATATATAAATAAAACTAATTACTATTATATAGGTTGATTCATCCTATTGCCGCAGTATTATATTTTATATAGGAAGTATAGGACGCAGACACTATATGTAGTGCATAGTAGTCTTAATATTAAGGATTAAATTACTGCTCTAATTTAAAAGGAAAAGATACTATAATTCCTAGAGGGGACGGTATATATAGGTAAGTATAGATTAGACACACGCCAAGTATATATAGAGCCTAAGCGTAACAGGTATACTATGCAAGTTCTCTATTAATTAATATAAAGAGAACACTAAGCAATGGATTTGGGTAATTTATAACTTTAACAATAAGCATTTCCTTATTATATGCTGTACGTATATACAAGCTAAGGCATTCCAATATATAACATATATTAAAATGGACCTATTATTTAAGATAGTTTAAGGTAAAACAAATCTATTTTTAATTATAGGATAGGACAAGAATTCTAAACGTATACATATCCTATACTACGCATATGCTATACATAAGTTAATACCTATAATAGGAATTAAGGTATAGGTATACGCCTTTCTTAACCTAGAAACACATGCTGCGTACACAAAGATGTTTTAGCTAGTATTTAAGGTTTTAGGTAATACTGCTTAATTATCTATACAATTTGCACATATTTACGGAACTAGACTTCGCACTGCTATAGTTAATATATATAAGAAACAAGCTGGCGGTAAGTATATGCCTAGTATATGCCTAGCATATGCTGATAATATATAGGCTTTAGAGATTACCTATATATAATTAACCCATCCCATAAATGTGATGAATACCTTTAGTACATACTTATATTCTGTCTAGTATATATTAAATAAAACTTTATAAAGCGCTTTCCAACTTATAAAGCAAGATATATTATTATTGTTATTATTGATCTTACACCGATTTAGCTCTGTGGCCATGCGGTACTCCTATTTTATATAATGGGAAAACCCGATATGGGACAAAAAAACCCCTCCTCGGCCTGTTATACACTCTCTGCCGTTTACTTCGCAGCCTATAAGTATCGAAAAGGCGTCTGCAGACGCCTACTCCTTCTATTCGGCAAGCCTCTCACCTAGCTAGCCTACTTACTCCCCTTTCTTTCTCTTCCTCCTCTCGCAGGAGCTCCTCCGCATAGTGGAACTGCGGTAGGACCCGCAGTTATAGGAACCATCTTGCGAGCTGTTTCGCTCCCTTAGCCGTACTAGCTAGTTTTTTAACCTCTAGGCGGCCTACCGCTAGCCCTTGCCTCTGCTCTGCAAACCAGGGGCAGTAGGCTATAATATATAACGCCGTCTCTTTGGCTTGGCCGCACTAGCATATAGGGGAGGGAAAGTCTGGTACCCTAGCCTTATTTAAGAAGGCCGCTAGCCTTATCCATCCTATCCATATTTGCGTTAAAACTGAGCTTTCTGCTTTATTAAGCTCCTTATATATCTTTAGCGGTTCTTCTAACGGTGGCCCTACCCCTATAAGTCCCCATTTTGGCTAATTAGCTCCCTATCTTCTCTTCTAGCTTACTAGAAGCGGCATCTCTATCCTTTATTTTTGCTGCCTCTACTTCTCTGCCTACTAGGTCCGTTTCTCTCCCTCTATATATATATTTCCGTTTTGGTTTTGACCCCGTCTTTATCTTTATCTTTAGGCTAGTTTCCCCTATATCTATACGCAAGCCTCTGTAACTAACTTTTCTTTATGCCTAAACCTAAAGTTTACGAGTCTTTTATTTAGGTAGAGATCTAGCGGGGGTATAGAGGTTTCAGTTTTAAGAACTAAGGTAGGAGTTGCCTTATATGCCCCTACTATTGCTTTTAGGCACTTATTTTAAATCTTAGCTAGCTTTACAGCTAGGCCTACGGGTTTAGTGCTTTTAGGACCTTTAATTAGGGTAGGCGTGTGCCAGATTACTGCTCTATAGGCAATAGCAGGCCAGATTACGGCGTTGTAGATCTGCCTTGCCTATACAAAGGTAGCTCCCTATGTTAAGGCTGTTGTCCGCAGTAGGGCGTTCGTATACGTTTTTATTTTCTTTTGTATCTCCTTTACATGTGCCCCCCAGTTTAGCCGTAGGTCAAGCCAGATACCTAAAATGCATATTAAGGCCTTAGGCTTAGTCTCTACCCCTAATAGGGGGAGAGGGGCCTGTATATTAAACTACTTTAGGTTCCGGGATAGATGCATAAGCTTATACTTCTCTAGGGCAAAGCTAGCGCTATAGCGGCGCGCCCAGTCAAGGCAGTAGTTATGGCCACGCATTAGGATCTAGTAGTTTTCCTCTATAGACGGACCGTACGCAAGTAAGTTAGTATTGTCTATAAATGCACTAGCGCTTAGTCTCTCCTATAGGTTATTACAGAGGTCTAGTAGCTCTGCTATATAGAAGAGAAATAGGATAGGTAAGAGGGGAGACCCCTATAGGATGCCTGCAGATATTAGGAACTCCTCTATTTCCCAATCTAAGAGTATTAGTGTTGTAGATCTGTCCGTTATAAAGGTTTCTACCTAGGCAGCTAGCTCCTCTGGGATCCCCTTTACCCGTAGTATATGCTATAGGCGCTTTCGTACTACCCTATTAAAGGCTCCAGTAATATCAAGGGAGAGTAGTGATGCTATATTGCCTTTTATCTGCTAAACTGTCTGTACTTAGTTAACTAAGAGGTCTAGGGCTGTCTCTATTAATTACTTCTCCTAGGCTCCTATCTAGTAGACTAGTAGCATATTATACTCTTCCGCTATACAATGTATCTGTTCTACTATAACTGCTTCTATAACTTTACCTACTATACTTAGTAGGGCTATAGGTCTCCAGGCGTTTAGTAATAAGTAGTTATCTTTTCCTTACTTCCTAATAGCGACCATACAGGCTTGGCGGAATTTTTTTGGCCAGTACGCCTTCTCCCAATAGGCCTTTGTTAGGGCCGCTATTACTTTAGCAAACAGCTGTCCTAACGCCTTAAGGAAGGCGTTTGGGATACCATTAGCCCTAGGGGCGCTATATAGGAGGCGGTCTTTTATTACCCTCTACACGTTATCCTTATTAATATACGGGAGCTGTTCTGCGAGTAGGGGGTACTAGTACCCCTCTATATTGCTTATATCAGCTTTAGGTTTTTAGGGGAAAAACCTTTCCTAAAGTAAGTCGGCCTTCCCTTGCATTATATCTGCTACCTAAATTGTTTCTTTGTTTCTTACTTTCCGTAGCAACGGGATTACGGGCGGTTTAGGTAGTAGGTAATTGCGCTCTCTTACCTAATAGACTAGCTTCCAGATATTATTTGGCTTAATTGCGGCCTTATAGACGCTTTATTAAAACTACGCTGTTTTTACTCTCCGGATTACATTCTTCTTGTGTAGGTTAATTATCTATAGCTCTTCTATTAAGACCCCCTGCCGCCTTACTACCCTAGCTGCCTATACCTCCTCCTCTACGTCCTGCGTTTACTAGGGGTAGGAGTAGCCTACTATATCCTTGGCTGCCGGTACTGTTCTCTTAACTAGGCCCTCTAGGAACTCTAGAAGGTTAGTTATATAGTCTTTAATTTCCTTAGCCGTGGTAAGGGCGCCTAGTTACAGGAGGTGCTCTATACCTACTACAACCCTATCTTAATCCATCTTTTTCCAGTTATAGCGCTGCTGCTATTGCTACTAGCTTTACGGAGGCGACTCTAGGGTAAAAAGTGTTGTGATTAAATAGTGGTCTAAGCCGCTTTTAAGCCGGTTATCTTTTTTGCAGCTTATAAGATGCTGTGCCATATTTACTAATCCAAATACTAGGTTAATTATACTTACGGCCCCTTTAGCCTCCTATGTTTTTACCCCTAGTGGGGTAAGAAGCTGTAGGTGTGCTTTACAGGTAACACGGATAAGGTTATCCACCATATTATATTGCTTAAGGCACTGCGGTCTACCCTAGATAGGGTAGTGTAGGTTAAAGTCTCCTATAACTATATACTCTCCTGGCTTGTTAAGTAGCTATAAAAGGTAGTAAATAGGCGACTCCTAATTTACTATTCTAAGTCCTCCCAGGCTGGCCGAGTAGACGTTATAGATATACACTATATAGTTTCCGGTTTATAGTGTAAGGGAGGCTATATCTGGGCAAGGGTACTGGACCGACTACTTTAATATTAGGATTTGCCTACTTACTAAGAAGCACACGCGGCTTTTAAAGCACCTTGGGTAGGCTAGCCAGTAACCGCAGCTACTTAGGTAGTATATTACGTTTACTTATTAGTTCTGCCACGGTTCTTATATTGCTAGAATTTTATACCCCTGCCATATTACTTCCGTAATAAACGGTATCATTACCTTATCTTTGCTTTTCTACACGTTATACTATATAACTTAGAGTATATTTATAGTTCTTCATTATTCTATATAAGGTATACTACAATATTCTAATTGTTCTAGGCGGCCCGCGGCCTATTCAGCGGTCTGCCTATTAGATTTCTTAAACCCCTTATAGAGACGCTACGGCCGCGCTTCTTAGTAACTATACTAGTAGGCCTAACCTACCCTACCTAGATTCCTTTTATGCGTAACTGCTCCTCTAGTCCCTATGTGCTTGGGATTAAAACCAACCTATAGGAGCTTATTGGGGCGCTGCTCTATATAGTGCTGCTAAGTATACTACTAGGGGTACCGCCAGCGTGGTTAAGTAGTGGGTAGGAGGATATACTGCTCGCAGAGCTTGTATACTATTTTAGTCTTATTATATACACTAGGTGGGCCCTATCTGCCTACTTACTTTGTACTTTACATCTACTCAACCAAGCTAGGTGGCTTAGGTTATAGTTTGCGTATTAGTGTTTTATAGGGTCATTACGGAAGCTGTAGGATTTATTATTGTGTCCTAGCGCCGCGCAAAGTCCGCATTTCTTTTAGCTGCTATAGAATTAGGCTGTATAGCCATACTTTTAACAGTTATAGCATTAAGTAACCTAGCAGTCCCCATAATAAAGTTTGCAATCCTTTAGCTCACTCTAAAAAAGGAGCCCTTCGTCTATAAGCGTGTTCGCTTATTTAGGGGTCGCTACGTTAATAATAAGGTATATAGTTGTTTTCCCTAGCCGCAAGGGCTTCTTCGGCCACTGTATATGGAGGATTTTAATTTTGTTGCTAAGATGTCTATTCTGCCCTAGTATCTAGTGGATTGCTTCGTTCTATTTACTACAGTTTACTAATATAATTCTTATCCTATGGACCATAATAGGGAACTTCCTGCAGTTTACTTCTACCGTTAGACTAATAGTGGAGAGCTATCTATTATCCCACTCTAGTTGTTCCTTTATCTGGGCAGTATCCGCTGTTATTATAATGTCTCCGCTTAGCAGCTTCCTCCCTACTAATATCTTACCTGTAATCTCTAGGCTTCTACTCTTGTTAATCTCTTCTATAATCTGGCTAATCAGGCGGTCGCGGTCCTGTAGGGACGCGCCTGGGTTTCGTATAACGAGTTCGTAGGTTAGACGCGTGGGGACTTCACAGACCGGCTATGGGCCTGTCTAGGGAGGGAGGCCTGCCTATAAAGCTGCGGCATAGGTTGTTGGCGCCAGAGGCTTTGCTGGCTGGTTTTGTTTTTTAATTAAGTCCGCAACAGCTTCCGTAAGCTTTTAAATGTGATCGTTATCGGCCATAACTTGTAGAGGTAAGCAGAGCTTGCCGGCCTCTGCCTTAAGCTCCTCCCAAAGCTTAAGTTCTTTGCTATTTAGAAGGAGTAGGTTATCTAGTTTTTGAATTAGCTTCGCCACCTTTTGTTGCGGTGGCTCTGTGGGTACGGGCTGCGGTGCTAGTGCCTCGCGTGCTGCTACACCCTGCGATGCCTGCGACCTCGCAGCAGACCCCTGCGGGCTCATTGCGGGTAGTACGCAGCTTCGAAGGTGTATTCGGACGTGTAGACGCGTAAAAATGACGTGTTCTGAGCGTGTTTGTGACTTTTAACTTTTGGGCGATGTGTTGGTTTGAAGCAAGATATATTATAGAGCAGATATAGGAGGTAGAGACAGAGCAGAAACTAATAGCGCGTATATAAAGTATATACACGCTGCATCCGGAGCTTATGTCTTAGATAAACAACAAGAAGAAAACATAAATACTAGCCAGGCTTGCAAAGGAAAAGTTAAAGGTCCCTTATAAGTGGTGGGCATATACATAGAAGCATACTAGGATTAGTAAAAGTAGTTACTTTTAAGATAATAACTTTACCAGTTAAAAATTATGTGTACTTACTACAGTGCTACAGTAAATGTATACGCTCTATATATACACCATATATTCTAATATTTCGGTATAGGCTTAAACTCTATATATAAGAAATGTTTAATCTATAAGAGCTATATAAAGAGATAGGAATAGATAATATATGGAAAAATTATAGTAACTTAAAGCAGATAGTAGTGCAGCTATAAAAACAATATATATATATGCGCTGCAAATATAAAGTATATGCTAAGCTTAAGCAGCGCAGAAATAGCGGAAAGCAGCTAAGTAGTAAGCTAGAAATCCTAGGCTAAATCTTCCCTAGAATCCTTATAATCTATTTAATACCCCTAAGCCTACTATATTTAGTAGACAGGTTATATTATAGATAAGTACAGCAGATAATAATATTATATTAATATTAGATATATTATGCATATCTACCGCATATATAGCGGAGATGCTACTACCACTATCTTAAAGTTAAACACCCTAGACTATAGGTAAGAGGCATAGGTCTTACCTATCTATAGAGGAGCTAGAAAAGGAGGCATATACACTATATATAGAAAATATAGAGCAATAAATTAACAAATTAAAATAGGCTAAAGATGTATATAATAAAGCAAAGGAACTAGTAGAGCTTAAGAAGTGGGCGTAGGAGTATAGTATTAGTATATAGGTATATATACATGGTATATGCATGGCAAGTGTTATAGAGAGTTTTATTATTATAAGTAAAGAATTAATTAATATGGGCCTAACGTCCTGCGCCCTATATTAGGTATATACCTAGCCTATCTACTAAATAAACCCTCCAAAACTCTGACTATGCATACTATATACTGCATATACAGTGTGCAGGCCTAGCATATACTAGGACTTAAAGTTTAACACTAGCTGCTTATATTATGTGGGAGAGGTAGGATAATTAGTAGGTTCTGCCTATGGCTTATGCAGAGCATAAATATAACATATATAATAGAAGGAACTAAACTTACCAGAGCTCTTGCCACCACCATAACAGCTAGCTAGTTTTTTGCCCCCTGCTACTAAACATTAGTAGTATATATATAGGGTATATATAAGGCAAACTTGCCCTTTTAGCGGCGGGTGGATGGCAAGGGAGACTCCTTACAGTTGTAAGGGGGGGTTAGGCCGCGCTACGTACATGGTTAGCATATGCTGAATATATATAGGTGAAATACTAACCTTGCGCTTTAAGCTGGTAGAAGGAGTGGATAGGCCAACGCACTATTTCTTTTGTATTAGCATACACCTAGTATAAGCATGTGTTAATCTATAGTTAGTAGAAGATATTAGGGGTTTGCATATATATAGTATATATACGTGTAAGCAGTGATGCATATAACTATTTTATTAGTTACATAAGTTATGATTACGATGTAATATAACTAATCACAATCAAAATCATTCTTTTGATTATGATTGCGATTCTGTAATTAATATAATTACCCACAGTAAGAACGTGTAGGAATAGAATATAGTAATAAGGCTTTAGTGTTAAGAGTTACTTCTTAATTTTCCTATATAATAATTAGCGTTTACTATAAAGCGCCGAGCCCGTGTTTTTACATACAAAAAACGTCTGTGCGGGCTTTTAAAAAAAGTTAACGTATATGCGCTGACGCGTATCTTATCTAGAGCTCCTTTTTAATCACCATCTACCTATATTTTTATACCTATATACTTACTATGTCTTCCTCACAACGCAAACGCGCGCAAGCCTCCACCTAAAAGCGACTATGAGAAGAAGAACTTAATTCTATTTCCCTCCTTAGCGACCACGAATTGCATGAGTCTAATAATATAACGCACGAGAATTCTGACCACCAAATTGACACACTTGAAGCTAAAAGGAGGAAGTTATAAGAGGACGAGGAGCTCTGGTCTTACGCCTTACTAAAGCCTCTACCTAGTAAACCCGACCGGGGTAATTCTAATTAAGAGATCTTCTACTGCAAGTGGTGCTTAAAGGACAATACTAGCGCCACTACTTTCTGGTATTACCTAAAAAATAAGCACGGAGTTGTCTATATACCAAGGAAGGCCAAAGTTAATGTTAATACTAAAGCTATATTAGCTGCCTTATTTGCAAAATAATAATAGGAAATAGAGGAGAGTGGAAGGGATCTAAAGGTTATAAGAATCCTTAAGGAAGCCGTAAGTAAGAAGGACTTTCTAGATTCTCTTTACTACCTTATTATTACTTACAACCTTCCTTATTTAATTATTGAATGGCCTAAGTTTTGGACCTTTCTACACATCTATAATTATACACTAGTTGGTATAAACAGCTTACTCTTAAAATTGTAAAACCCCGTGCCTTAACTACTTAGTAAAACGTTTATAGTTTATAAAGATCTTATTAGAAAGAAGCTCTCTACGGCTCTCTTAAAGCTTTACTTTATAACTAACTATTAGACAGCGCCAAATAAGACGGCTTTTTAGGCGGTAACTGTTTACTTTATTAATAAAGCTGGGCAACTCTTAAAGACAACGCTTGCTCTACGAGAGCATAAGGAAAGCCACGGTGGTAAGTAACAGGCAGAGGTACTTATTTAGGTGCTTAAGGAGTATAAGATTAAGGCAAAGCAGATTGGCTATATTACTAGTAAATTTCCGTCCTCTACCTCTACTACCACTAGGCTCTCTACTAACTATACCAAATATAGGTAATAACCACGGCAGCAATAATAAGCTCTGTTAATTTCTGCAAAAGCGCTTCCCTACTTAGATTGCTATTTACTACCGAATTTGCTATATTAGCTATGTTATCAACCTCGCTATATAAGCCTTCCTTTTTACCAAAAACTAAGAAGCCGTGGAGCTCGCAGTATAAGCCGTAGAGAAGCTCTAGGCCGCGGAGTAGAAGCTTATAATTAAGTTAAAGAACGAATATTATTAAAATAAAGTTACCTAAGCTAAGTGGCGAGAGATGGGAGCCTTAGGTAAGATCTATAATATAGCTATTTAGCTTAGAGCTTTAACGGAACGATATTAAAGCTTTCTAAAGCTCGCCTATAAGATAATACCGCGCGATAATGATATATAGTGGAACTTATGGCTTACCATGCTGGAATTAGCAATTGATCTTAAGAGCTTAATTTAAGTCTTTATTAAAAAGAACTCCGTAAATCTATCTAAGAATTAGCTTAGTAATAATGAGTAGGAGACTATCTGTAAGACGGTTATAATTTTAAAGCCTTTTAAAGACGCTATAAAGTCTATAGAAGGCGATTAAACTACGTTTAATAAGGTTCTATAGAGTATGGATTTCCTTATAAATCACGTCAAAAGCAAGTAGGAAGAGCATGCCTTTAATTAAAATCTCTCAGCGTCTCTACTTACTATGTGGATTGCTTTTAATAAGTACTATAATTTGACTAATTAGACTCCTGCGTATGCCGCCGCCTTGCTCCTTAACCTAACGCTTTGAAAATAGTATCTAGATAATCACTGGAGGCCACTAGAACTTTATAATAAAGGCACAATTAAGCGAGCGGTTGAATCTGCCCGAAGGCTTTAGTAGAAGGAATATAAGTACACACCAATTAACGGTAATAAGAATTAACCAGTTAACCTGGATCTTATTACAAATACCTATATGCGATAGAAGTATCTAGATTAACTTAAGCGGGCCTTTATAGAAGATGAATTTAAACGGTTTATTACTATACGTATATATTCTCTTTCTAATGTTATCTATTCTAACTATCTAGTAGGCAAAGCCTCTATAATTAATTGCTATATCCTCCCTTACCTAGTGGCTTAAACTAACTTAACGCGCTAAGTACCCACGCCTCTCACAGATGGCCATTAATATCCTCTCTATACTAGCTATGTTAGCTAAAGCAGAACGCGTCTTCTCTAGTGCTTGGTGAATAATACCATGGGAGCAATTAAGGCTTAGAGCAACAGTAGTAGAACAATCTAAGTATTTGAAAAGCTGGCTTTGACAGATCGTCAAGTCGGGAGGCTTCGCGACGGTAGATGTAGCCGTTGAAGTTATTAACCTTAAAGGATCCATTAATAGAACAACGAGCTGCAATATAGGCAGGAGCACGGTAAGCAATTAGGAAGCAAATGAGGCAGCAGATGGATGAGAGAATTAAGTAGTAAGTACGACTTGTAGAGCCTCTCTTAAGTCAAGATCAATCTAATCCTAATTAGGAAATTAGTATGTAACTAAAATAATTAATGCAATCAATCATAATTATATAGGCCGATTTTATAAGAATCAAAATCTATAGGCTGATTACGGTTACAATAATTATGTGCATCCCTGCGTGTAAGCTAGCAATATAACTAAGTAGTGGTTTTAGTAATGTATGTATAGGGCCTATATAAAGTTGGATTTTGCTAGTGTCCTAGATATAAAGACAAGCATTTGTTTCCAAATTGGGCAGTAGTTCTAGTAGTAGCCGTGCTTATTCCTCCTATACACTACCCTTAGGCCTATAAGTACCCTTAGGTCTTAAATTAAACTTAGGGGGGAATAAGTATATAGATAGATAGATGTATTGGAGTATGGCGCGTATATATAGGGGCAAAACTAGTACTCTTACCTCGCGATGGAATTGCCTGCCGTATTAGGTGGCAAACCCCTAGTCTTAGGCACTGTATTTAGTTAGTTTAGGCTAGGTATATGCTAGGTATAGAGTAAGTATACGCGATTAAAGTGCAGGCATCTGTATACTCCGTAATCCTTAACCCTAAAGGGCCACGGCTATATTTAGTATTAGTACTGCATATATATTATATATGCATAACCTACCTAGGCTTATGCAGGTACCTAACATCCCACTAGCCACTAGAGAGAACAAAACATTTTAGGGCGTTATATTGCATTAGCGTTGCATATGCGTAGCATGTACTAGGCATATACTTCTCTCCCGCAATTAGCTCTATGGCAGACATGTTAGTAATAGGGGGGTTGGTTACTATATATGGTAAGTATATACCTTAGCTGCTACTATACGGTAATACATATAGGCACTGCTGTGCTCATTGCGGACGTGGCGGCAGTACTATAACTATATTAGTGGAAGAAGCAGATGCTATACATATGCGGAATATATGCTTGGCTAGGTAGTAAAGACCTGGCTATACATCTGCGTGCTATTTACAGCAATGTCGCAGCTATGTTTATTGTCAGCATATGCTATATAGAAGGTATGGATATACAACCTATACTATGGAGTTGACTGCAGATAGTATGGAGGCGGGGTTAGGTAGGTCTAGTTTACGCTTAGTATATGCATACTCTTTATATTAAGCTCTTCTAGCACCTACTTATGTTGTCCTGTACTGTCACAGCTAGGGCTGCATAAGGTTAGCATATGCTATGGAGATACGGCGCTTAATTTACTTACGCCTTCCACCAGCTACTACTGCTGCGGCGCGTGCTTTATTTATTATAAGCATGTGCCTTATATATGTGTTCTCTATAACTAACCTAGTGTTGCCCAGTTAGGGTTAGGGTTAGGGATTGGGCCTATATACTTCTATTAGTATATGCTTCTTATGGGTATATACAAAGCATATACTCACTATAATGGTAGCTGAAGGTGCTAGGGTTATTGGCGCCGGCCACCTATGGATTATTAAAGTCTATAATTAAGAGACTTATGGTAAGCATAAGCAGGGCGTATATAAGAGTAAAGTTTAGTAATTAAATTTAACTAGCACTATGTCAGCATATGCAACGCTTATGTATAGGTTATGCAGTATATACCTATAGTGTGTGCGTAGTGTTGTGGAGAAGTTAGTTATAATATAACTGCTGTTGTTGTAGATATGCGACGCGTATACACGGGCCATGTTTTAATAACTTAGCTCGCTTATTTTATAGTACAGCTAGTGGTATGCATATGCCCTGCATATACATACCAGCGTTATATTATATTATATTATATTATATATTAATTAAATACTTCAAATTCTGTATAACGTGGTTTATTAGGACCCGGGCCATATCAGGACCCGGGCTACTTTCCCGACGCGACACCACTTCCAAGTCCAATTGCACAACCAAAATGGGCCAAATTAATTGAAACTACTTGGAACTATATACATTAGACATTTCTGCTTCAACCTGGCACGTTTATGCATTATGACCAGGCTTACTGCAGTTGCTATAGCGCTGAACAGTTGCTGGCCTCTCCCCATCGCCACTACCATTTCCGCACCTTTCCTGCCCTACTAGCCGCTCTGCCTCCTTCTGGGCTAAAATATTATTTGCATCCTCTATAGTTAGTGCACCTCCTTGACGGACACGTGTTTTTTTAGCTCTCCTGCGTTTGCTTAGTGCTTTATTGGCCTTCTAAAGGTTATGGTTCTTAGCTATAAGAAGGGTTACTAAGTGGGTAATTGCCTCTAATCCCTTTGCCATTTGCTTAACAGCCATAAAAATTGGGGTTAGCGAGCTTCCTTGATGACTATTAATATAAGTTTTAATTAGCGTGGATTGAGAAAGGGCTTTGGTTAGGTTATGTGGCGTCTAGGAGACCTAGGGTTTGGCATTGGCTAGCCCTTGCATTGATAGAGTCCGTAGAGTTGTGGCCCGTGCGCGCGATCAAGAACACGAACTTCTTCGCGTCAAGATGAAATAGACAACTTCATCAATTAAATGCACCACTAAAATAGTGCGCAACGATATATCCAATGACATAGACCTTGTGCAGCCTACTTAATATGTTATTCTCAAAAATTGGGTCGCAAAAAAGCTACCGCCAGAGCCTGCACCACTGCTTTGTTTGAGAACTCTCGTGATGCGGCAAAACGATTGACCGCCTAAATATGTGGCTTACTCATTGGTGCGCACGGGCCATAACTCTACGGACGTTATCATCAATGCAAGGGATAGGGGGGCTAGTAGGTGTTGGCGTCTGTAACTTAACATCCAGCTTAGAAATAACGGCTTCTAGGCTAAATAGGATGAGACCAGCCCCTCTGAAACCCCCTTTGATGTTGGATTTAGCTATAAACGCCCAGTAGGCTGCGTGATACGCTAAAAAGAACTTAACCTTGGTGATATAGTTAATATGGGCCTTAATAAATAGTTTAATTTCGCAACCGTACGCCCGTTTTAGTAGGCTGAAGAACCCAACATTAAAAGGCTAGGTAATGTGCAATGAATGGGGAAGGAGGCTAATGGTAATAATGTTGTGGTCCTTACAGTAGTTCTCAAAATTAACTAACTGGTGGCTTTTATGCCCGTTAAGCACTAATATCTAATAGCCACCCTTTATACGCGCCTTAGTGTGTTTATTAAAGTGTTTAAGCTAGTCTAGACCTGTCTTGTTGTTGGTCCACCTATTAGAAGTTGGCTTAATGGCCTAAGTATTAAGAAGACCGCCTTTGGTATACCAACTAGATAGGTAATAGGCGCCCTACACTAGTAGAAAAGGGGGTATATTAAAACCGTCACCACTAATACAATTAATTGCGGTTACCCACTCCTAGTTACTAGGTTAAATAGCCTTGCCTCTGCCACGTTAATTAGTACACGTAATAACCATACAGGCACAAATAACGCCCATCATAAACCCCGTTTTGTTAAAGTTATAGAAATCGCAGTTAAGGATGCCGTACTTAGCCCGTATATTAAATACTAGCTGGAACCACGCGTTAATTACATTGGGATCTTCGCAAAGGGCCCTTTGGAAGTTATAGGTATAAGAAAGACGCGTCTTGAGCTTTTTTTGCTGCTTGATGAAGTGGTGCGCCTATAGCTTCCTGGCGCGTTTTATCCCACGCGTTATAAGGATATAATTAGCCATATCTTCCACATCTTTAATCTGGGGCGGAAATCCTTGCGCATCTAGGTCTAGTATGTATTAAACTACCACCTCTTCCTTAATCTTAGTTAAGAGTTGGTTAGCTAGCCAGCGTTCAGTGAGGATTTTTCATCCGTCCATTCTGGTGGAGAGGGTTGTTCTAGGAACATTATAAAGTTTTGCAGCGGCTCGGATACTTAGTTTTTGGGAAGATTGAATAGCTTTAATGGCTAAAATAACTTGTGCTTTAGCGGTTTGGACCTGCATAGTTTGTTATAGAAAAAACGTGTGTTGAAGTTAGAGGGTAGTGTCGCGTTGGGAAAGTGGTCCGGGTCCTGATATGGCCCGGTCCTGATAAACCACGTTATCGAAAATTTTATTTGTACATGCGCTGTATATGCACAAACTTAGCGGGGTTAGAAGCTGAGCATGGTTACAAAGTTAAACTTAAAGTTCTGACCCTGTTGAACTTTCTGACCTCGCCGAGGTTTTCCGTGACCTTGCCGAGCTGCAACCCCGGTCTTTAGCTATAGGGGTTAGTGTAATAGGGAGAATAGTACATAGTGTTTTGACTGTGGCCAAGCAAAAGACCTTGTTTTTTGATATCAGTTACTTTGCGCCAGCATTGTTGGTATAGAACACGAATGAGTCAGGGATTATTATTAAATCTTCGCCTTCTACAGCCCGTACGAGCTCCGGTGTCCCCCCTTGTGCGCGCTCAACACAGCAATTTTGGTAATCACTAGTCAAGTGCAGCATCCAGCGTAGATACTGCGCGCTTGCCAAAAGAGCTGTGCACCCGCAAGAAAGGCAAAGCTTTTAATTTTTAAGCTTAATTATGAGGGTTAAACCTGAAATTCTCTAGTGCGTACAAAACGAAGTTGCTATATCTATAGGAGCGGAATTATCAACAGAGTTCAAATAGAGCCTCGTGAGATCCAGGGTAAGGTTTAGTGGAGTTCCAGATATATTTCATGGAGTCCAAGCTCCATAGGGATGGCCCCATATACTTACAACTCTGGTAATCCGAAACGCTGTGCGGGAAAGTAGTGTAGGGTACTGTGCCACTTCCAGTTCCGAAAAAAAAGGAAGGGTGATTGCCGGTTGCTGTGGCTTCAGGGTCCTTGGCTTCGGCGGCCCTGGCTTCAGTTACCTTGGCCCTGGGTCCTTAGCTCGTGTCTCCTTAGCTTAAGCGTCCTTGGCTTCGGTGTGAAAGGCTTGTGTCAATAGCCCGTGTCAACGGCTTTGTGCGACGTTAAACGCCCCTAGGCGGGCTTTTATGCCTCAGGGCTCCCCGGGTACATGGCGCGAACTCCGTGGGCTGTTTGGGCTTGGACTTGTTTTGTAACATTGTTGACGGTAAATATCTACGCTCTTGACATTTGAGAACGCCATTTCGAGCCCGATTGAACAGAGGGTTTATTTTTAGCTGAACAGGCCCTAAGTGGCCAAAGACGACCTTCATGCAACGAGTCTGTGAAGCAGCTCAGTCTTGGAAGCACCAACATGATGCATTAAAGTATTTCTGCCAGACGGACCCGCGAGTAGATTGACTTAAAAGAATAAATATACAGCTCCCAGGCGTGTCCGTTGGTTAGCGGGTTTTATTGACTTTCCCTTAAACAGCAAAAATATCAAAACTTCCTACAAAAAGGCCGTGCAGACGTGGCTGCGCTAACCACCGGAATTGACGAGAGGTGTATATACACCACCCTGGCGCTTCCGGTTGAAAGCGCGTGTTGATCTTGGTGATCAAACGGCAGAGTGTATACCTTTTAAAGTAATACACACGGCCATTTCAACTGTTGCCAAGCCACTCCCTTTATCTAGCCCCTATGTGGTATTGATCTCATACATTATTGGTCAGATGGCCTGTCTTATCCTTGTCAATAATCCATGTTAGACGGGACGTATGCCTGATACCGTAGTAACTCTACACGTCGCGTGCTAGACCTCACGAATAGTTGAAGGGGTTTATTTATATGCCTAAGCGCTCTGAATGAGGCATTTTATCAATATGTTAGAAGAACATGTGCAAGAATTGAGGTCTAGTCGGATGGCAATTTTGTGTGAAAATATGCAGATGAAGTCATCAAAAACAGTGTCTAAAGTAGTTTTTAAACTCCCAGCTACTCCTTACTAGGATCGGTTGGAACCTGGAACCTCTTATGCCCGCTAACAAACCAATCAACCAAAGCAATTACTATGACGGCGAACATAATTGGACCAGCATAGTTAAAATTTGCTGCAGTGACAGGTAAAATGGCGGGGAACGGAAGCTAGACGATGACGAAAATGCAGTAGCAGACGGCGAATATGTTGACTGGAATGCCGAACCGGCCGAGATTGAATGGGCCATATTGCGGGTTGCTGGCCTTGCAGCTTGCGTAGCAAGAAGAGGACAATTGGCACGACATATGAGATGTAGAGTGCGAGAGCAGCGAGGGAGATGACTGCAAAGAAGGCAGAGGTGCTGCCAACAGTAATAAGGCCAATATGGGCACAAAAGACGGCAACGAGACCTAGAGCTCTTGTAGGCATACGGAGAGTTGGGTGAACCTACGTAGGGTCAGTAGCTGAAAATTACGTATTTTGTTAAGTCGAACTTAACTAAAGAACGACGAGAAGGGAAGGCCATTATCTCTTACGAAAGCCCAGACTAGACGTGTCACGGAAGCGAAAACACTGAATTGGCACACTGCAGCCATGATAATGATAAAGCAGGTCAGGACTGTAGCCCCTGCTACCAATCCTGTTGCCTGAAGGTAGATCTCGATGACCGGATATCCAGTTGGGCTCATAAGAGCAGCCATGGGGTCACCCATGAAGAATAGGAGAGTTAAAACGAAGCCAAATGCAAGAACGGGGTTAATGAGAACGCCTAGCACCATACTCGTAGGCACTTTCTTCGGGGCGTCTTTTCGGGGCGTCTTTCATCTCATTACTCAAATGGAGTACTCCATCGAAGCTTAAATTCCAATCAGCGTTGTTCAGACAGTTTGAATTATCGAAAGTATTTACCGGTGAGGAGTGAAGTGCTGGTAAGCAGACCGAGACACCACTGAACACCATCGTTTGACCATCCGCTCAGTCCAAAGAACGACTCAGTGAAGACAATTTCTGCGGAGCCCCTTGGGCCCATAGCGGCCAACGTCACAACGGTGGCGACAAAAAAAGGCGATGTGGATAATTCCTCCGAACATCTCAATTGCCACGAGCAGCTTAGGAAATTAGTTCGTTGCTCCAGTCTTGTGAGTGGATCAGAAGCTCGCCGTCAATCATCCTTAAAAAAGTCAGTACATTTTCTCAGTATGTGGAAAAGATAGACTGAGCTTACCTTGGATTAAACTCCAGAAAGCGGGTGTCATAATTCGTGGAGCATATAGACCAGTCCATCGATACTGTGCACCGACAACAGGAGTTCCGCACTGTATGTTAATAGAGAAAACCTGTGATCACTGACATGGATGCCATCTCACCTAAGCTGAGTGCAACTGAAGTGGACCCAATTGATGCGAGGATAAGTCCCCAGACCAATGCGGTAGGTCCGCCATTGAGCAGGCCAGCACCGAGTGTAATGCCAATTCCTTCCCAGGTGGAGAGAACCGTGAGACCAAAGGCAACGTCAGGTTTCAAGGAGATATATCTCTATAATGGTTGGTTGGAAGTCGTAATCAAGTGGAGCTGGATCGACATGAACCAAGCGGCAGTCACTTACATCCAACTGTCGGTTGTCATAGCTCCCAGACCGCTCGTCCTTAGTGGCGCGTTCAGGCTCCCGATTACTGTGATCGCTGCTATCGTGGATGGTCATCCCAACGTTCCTATCGTCGGTCATGGTGGCGGGGATAGTGGACGGTCGAAAGAAGCAGCGATTGTCAAGAAAGGAAGTGTAGACAGAACCGAACTGCTGGGAAACGGCTCCTGAGACATGGGACGATAAAAGATATGGCAGTGGCATGGCATGGCAGGAATTGCAGGCATGGACTGCACTAGCGCGCTTGATGGCCGCCCACGCTGGGAAGGCCAACGAAGTACATTGGCTGAGCGAGTCAGGTCGCGCACTGGAGAGTGACGCCCGCAGGCCCGTGCCATCGGTGTCCGGGGAAGGGGTACCAGCATCGCACCACAATCGCACCAGTATCTATCACATATCCCTGTCCGCTAATGGACCGCGCACTACTGTCGGTTCCTTGAGCCGATCACAGCCACTGACTCGTGCGGCGGCCGGGGGCCTGGCTGGCGTCCTGGCCCAAGTCTATCCAAGCTTCCTGTCTCAGGCACTCATAAGGCTTGGTGGCTTTGGGGCATGGCATGGACGATGTTCGCAAGAATCAAGGAGAGCCCTCATGGCGCGGGAAGCAAAAATTCCTCGTCCCACTTTCGTGCGTGAGCGTTTCTGACTAAACTGACTAAACCCACATGTTCCCCTGATGCGATGCTTCTCCAGTTTCTAGATCTGGCCCGAATCCCCTTCCTGCGTACCACCTTCAAATCTGCCTTCTAGTATGGCTAGCGGTCCATACATACAGCATCACGGAGCTGTCGTCGTTGCAATCGGGTATTCTTTGCTCATCGTGACTCTAAGCTTTACCGCCACTAGACTGTATACCACTCTCCGCCGAAAGCAAGGCTTTAGGGTAGATGATTGGATATTCTTGGTCGCAAACGTGAGTTGTACCCTCACCAACAACTGACATATGAGGGGCCGCTGATCCTAGAAGTAGGGTGTAGCCCTTGCGCAGAGCATCATTGTCGATCGGGCTGTGCACGCCGGCCTCGGAAATCACTTCAGCTCACTCTCACCTCCTTCAAAGGACGATTTTTTCAAGGCGAGTGGTCCAAAAAGCTCGGAGAGATGAGATGTCACTTAGCTAACACCTGCGCCTCCGTTAGTTTACGTACATTGCCCAATTACTATCAATTGCGGCGCAATATTTAGCAAAAGTCTCAGTTGTGTTATTGATTGGGCGGCTGGACTCGAAGAAGTCCACGCAATTGAATTGCCATATCGTACACGCCTTGTGTCTCACCTGGGTGCTCTTTTCCATCTTTACGGTTTCTTTCCAGTGTGGACTGCCGAAGCCATGGACTTTCAACGAAAACCGATGCGTCGCGGGAGGAAAACTACACTATCTGATTATTCTAATCAACATAATTACGGATGCAACCATCGCATTATTCTTCCTTCCTGTGGTATGGAAGCTTCAAATGGCTCGTGATGAGCGGATCACAATCATGTCTGTTTTCGCTTCTAGGCTGTCGTAGGTAACTCTGATAGTTTCGACGAATCAAAAACAGAGGATTGTTAACCTTCAACAGTGCTTGCGGGGTTTCAATCGGAAATATGGCGGTTCTAGGCTCCTACATCAATTCCTCGGACATAACTTGTGAGTCTTCCATACTTCAAGTTCTAGCGGTAGAGACTGACTATCATCGTGACAGGGAACGCCATAGGACCTACCATCCTGAACTCAGTAGTCATGAATCTTTCCATCATCACTGCCGGAATACCAAGCGTGCATCGCTTCCTTGGGGATCTTCAGACGGGCCAAATAGGTATCTGTCTTAACGAACTTGAAATAGAAATGTCAGCTTCCGGTTCAAGGTCAAAGTCCCGTTTTCGATCTGGAAATGACACCAACTCAAAGAACAGTTCCAAAGCTACATCATCATTTCAGTCCGCGCCTTCGCTAAAGCTTACACCACCGAATCGTGGAGCAGTATCGACGCACATATCTGGGTCAAGAGATCCTAAGGCGGATGCAATATACAGCAGTCAGAGGAATGAAGATGATGTTGCGGAAGACAGTAGCATGAGTAGTTTGAAAAGGAATGTCGTCTTTCAAACCCGCGAGGTCCTTGTGGAATACGAATCGAATCAGCACAGCGGCCCATCATAAGGTCTGAAAACACTGTACATTTATATGCTAGTGCAGGTAGCCATTAGCATATGGGACACTCTTTCGATAGTATTGGGTCCGGGACACTTGCATCTTCTCTTTGATTAATAACTTTCTTCGTGGCTACACGATTTCAAGAAAGTAGTGAACTTAGAATTAACAAATGGATTGAGTACGTCATTGTATACTAGAGTACGAACATTTCCATTCATAACCAATGTGGTAGGAGGGTTTTTTACCTAAGCTGTGAACAGGAGCCACTTAAATCCAACTGAAACCTTTTAGGACTTTTAAGTTTTAAAGCTAATTGTTTGTATCACTTCCGGTGATACGTACCGCTATTGCAATAGTATTGGGGTGGTAACTGATTTGATTGATGCTTGATTGATTCTCCTATTCTATAGGTGGAATTTGGTGGATTTCCTGAGCTCGCTTAGCTTACGTAACCAACCCCTTTTGACTCGCGTTCGCAGGCAAGTTGCCGCAAATTGCCCTAGATTGCCGTCACGTGATGGCAATTTGCGGTTATATAACTGCAAAGACGCAACCTTAATCAGACACTGGGAGTATTTAGTTTTTGATGGTGCTTAAGCATGCTGCCTGCTAAATTCCACTACTTTCCACCTGTTAAATTGCACTACTTTCCACCTATTAAATTTCACCAAATTCTACCAAATGGCTAAAGTAACTAATTACAATTTTCCATCCCCAGGATGGAAAATCGCTATTAGCTTACTTACTGCTAGCGCCTTGGCGATTGGCTTTATATCTTTACACTCTCTATTTTTACCTTTATATCTTCTCCTCTTTCTACCTATTTAGTAACCTGTAGCTTAATTATATTTATATTAATTAGGTTCTTTAACGCCTGGCAAGGCTTTAATTTGGTTATAGCGTTAGCAGGGTTACTATTTCCGTTAATTCACTTAATCTCCACTATCTCTCTTCTCTTGTATTATCCTAAGCTTAACTAAGCAATTATATAGAGATTTTGAATTGGTATAAAGGATAACTAGTAGTTATTTAAGTTGTAGGATCTTTTTAATGGTTACTTTAATCGCAGCTCTGGTGTTAAATTTGTGGGCCATTCCATATAATTTAGATGCTAAGATACTTTGTATAACTCGCTTATATTTAATAGATAACTAATAGAGGATATTAGCCCTATTGTCCTTGTCTATAAGTATAATAACAAAGCTAATCTAAGAAGAGAGGTCGTAGTTATTAGCAAAGGATAAGTCCGTAAATATTATTAGTTTAAGAGTGCTTATATTAAGTTATACAAAGTAAAGTCCTTAGGAGGGATTATTAATTTGCTATTACAGCCATTTGTTAAGCTGCTTTGTATATTCTTCCTTTAGGTTAATAACTTGTGCTATAAAGGAGAGGTTAAAGGCAGCTTTTAGTTAATAGACTATGGCGATATAGGCTTCTCTTGCTCTCTAAGCAACGTACTAGTCTTTTAGTGTAACTGCCTTATGGACTTCCCCTCTGGAGTTAGTTAGGTCTATAGTCTTTATAGTAACCAGCTTTAGGTTCTGGCATTAACGTTCCTAGGTAAGGGCTATTAAATCTTTTTCTTGCTTAACGTAGCCTCCATTAAACTTAATTAGGGTATTTAGCGTAAGCTTCTCTCTCTCTTTTACTAAAAACTTTGCCTCCTAAAGTCTAGCTTCTTTAGCCTCCGCAAAGGTTTTATAAGGGCGCGAAGAGGCTTCAGGGAAGATTCGAAGGAACAATATAAATTCTATCTAAATCTAAGGGTATATAGCTCTTGCAGAGTACAAGACGTTGCGTAAAGAAGAGAAAGGAATATAGGAAACGTATAACTAAATATTCGGGGTCTTGGCAGCAGACGCGTGGGCATAAGCCTACGCGGAATTTAATAGGTTTCGACCAAATTCCATTATATTAGTGGAATTTAGTGGAAATTGGTGGAAATTAATTAAGTTAGCGGAATTTAGCAGAATTTGATTAACTTAGCAGAATTTAATTAAAGCGTTAGAATTTATCTGTTAAGTGTTTCACTAAGACATTCCTACTATAACTGGGCTAGTCCCGTTACAGTACCCCCCCCTTTAGCCGAAGGTTTAAAATAATTTAACTTAGTTAAGAATTTATAATTTTATTATAGGTTGTATTTTAGCGCTAGGTAGCGGTCTTAGTAAGGCAAATCTAACCAATTAGATAACTTTAACCGGTGGTTAAAGTTCCTTAATATCTTACGTGTTACATAACTGTGTTATAAACGTTATAATACTTTTTAAGTTTTTTTTAAATTCGAGTTTCCTGCTATCGTGTTTCGTGTATTTATATCAGGTGGTAGTTATTTACCTTTATATCGTATCCATCTAGCCGGAGCAGGTCGCGAAGGATAGTCTTTGTGGAATTCTTTTACTAGGGAAGGCGCGTCGGCCTTAATCTATTTGTAGGTTTCCTAGGTTCGTGTTTTATATCCTTCCCACTTAATAAGAAGTTTAAATTATTTAGATTATATTTTCTATTATATATTATTAATTGAGTTAATAAAGTAAGAACTGTTACTATTGTTAATAATTATAGGAGGTGGCCGTGGCACTTTACGAGTTATAGGATTATCTTTTAAGGGTTGTAGCAAGCTTATATAAAATGTTAGGTGTATTTTTATTTTAGTTAGCAGTTTAAGCTTATAGGTATACAGGCTTAGTTTCTTTTTAATTTGGTATAGGCCTGTAAACTTCTAATTAAGTTTCTTTAAGGACCGTTAAGTCTTTAGGTTTCGTGTATTTAGGTAAACTATATTACCTTCCTTAAAGTCCTATATGGGGGCTCGTCCTTTATTTGCATGCCATTCCTATAACATTTAAGCGTATATTAATTTACTTCGTAATAGTTCCGTTAACTGCTTTATTTAATTGGCGAAGTTGTATACGTTAATTAACTAGATCTGTTTAATCGTGGGTCCTGTTATATTGATTTTAGGTTGTGGTTTAAATCTAAGTTAAGGGTTTTATCCGTAGGTCGCGTAGAACAGCGTCATGCCTATTAATACGTTTATTATATTATTCGCAGTAAACTTAGCTAAGGGCAGCTATTTTTCCCAGTTATCTTGCAGGTAGGAGTAGTATATTTATAAGTATTATTCTATAATTGTATTCGCAATTTTAGTTTAACCATCTGTCTCTAGGTGAAATATAGTTAAGAGTTATATTTAAATACTTAACCGTTTATATAGAGCTTACTAAAGGTCTAAAGCAAACTAGCTTCTATGGTTAGATATTATTGAGTTAGGAAGTCTATATAGCTTAAAGACGTGCCTAATAAAACATTTGGCTAATAATATTGCATTAATTAAGTCTATGGTGTTACGGACGCTTTAAGTACAATATTATAACTACTTGGAGAAAAGTTAAAAGAAGCTAGTTGGTTAATCGAGGTACGGTCTAGGATGGATCCGGTAGAACTATGTGATGAGAAATGGTAACCAAGGTCACGTAATGTAATCTGTGTAATCTATATAATCTATAAGATCTATAATGGAGCGAATAGAGTAGATAGAGTAGATAGAGTAGATAGAGCAAGGACTTTCTTAGGAGTTAGGATGTGTATTTAAAGGACCATAGTCCCTACCTAGATAGTTCTTTCTTTATAGTGAATCTCAGAATATAATTAGAGTTAATCTGTTAGGCAACCACTCTACTAGTTATTATCTTATACTGTTACATTATTGACTTGTTTAAATATCTATACACCTAGCCTATTAACAAACCTATCGTAGTTCCTGCTATAAGGTTCCGTTACACATTTACTACCTAGTTATGGTATTAATAAGTTAAATAGTATGCCACCTAAAGCGCAAGTCACGCCGTTAAAGGCACCGGTTATAACTTAGTCTATAGCAGCTATAACCTTAGGTTTAGGAGGAGACACTAGTATAGAAGATACTGATTCGCAGCTAGTTATAGTAGGTTAGTTATAAAAAATGGTTGATTAAATAATAGACAACAATTGAATACTTAAAGAATAACTTAATGGAATTGGAGCAGCTAAGGTCAAGTTACCCTCAATTAAATAATTCTTAGGAGAGAAGTTGAAACTTAAAGAATTCCTTACGTAAATGCACTTCAAGGTTATGCAGGAAGGGGCTAAGTTGGTAATACCTATAGACTAAGTGGCGTACGTAGGATTGTTTCTAAGTAGAAAGGCACTTAAGTGATTTAAACCTTACCTTACTAAAATCTAAATAAACGGAATAATAACTACTAATTAGGAAGTACGGTTTATGTTTACTAACTAGAATAGGTTCACGGAAAGACTAATATAGATATTTAGAGACCTGGAAGTAACAACTATAGCAGAAAGAAAACTTCAGAACCTAGTATAACGTTCTTTAGTAATAGAGTATATAACGCAGTTTTAGACGCTTATAATATAAGTTAAGTAGAACAATAAGGCGCTTATAGCATAGTACAAATAGGGACTTAAGGTAAAAGTCTAGGACGTAATTATCCTAATGGAAGATGCAGAAAGTCTAAGAGACTTAATAGATTAGTTAATAAAGATTAATAATGGGATCTATTAAAGGGAATAAGCCAAGAAAGGGCAAGATAGAGTTCTATAGTTATATAAGGCATAAAGTATGCATTGATAGACATAGAGTTATAAACTATAAAATGGTGGACCAGAGCTAATGGACCTAAGCAGTACCAAAGAATCTAGAAGATAAAGTAAGAAACTATGGAAACCTAGAGGTTAAGGATTAAGTAATTATAGGACTAAGGAGCAGAGGCTAAATTAGGGATCTTAATAGCAGAAGACGTTTAGGCAGACTCCATAATAAGAAAAATAGTTTAAAAAAGGAGCTTATATAAATTGTAGAAAATAGGGTTATTTCACTAAAGACTATAGAGGTGGTTAGAGTAACTACGTGGTAAAGGGCACCAGGTTATTAGAGTATAATAACGCGGATATGGGGATATTGCGTGGGACCAAGGAGTGTTCAGTTAAATACTTCGCGTTTTGTTATAACAACGCATGCTAAGTTTATAAGGACGCTAAGTACGGCGTAAGCTATTAGCTATAAAAGCTAAAGTTAAAAGGACTTAAAGGAACTAGGGAGTTAGATAAAGAATAAGATTAACTCTATAAGCTAGATTAAGATGTCACAGTAATATACGGATAAAGATTAGTAACAATAATAATAGAGTTAGAGTACTTATTAATTAATAGCAACGAGGAAGAAAAAGAGGCTAACTAGGGGCACTTAAACCTTAATAACGCAATAGAAGTAGAGACTAAGACCACTATAGAACGTGGTTTAGTAACGGGTATTATAACACCATTAGATATGGAATCTATTGCTTTATAAGACGGAAGGAGCAATATCTAAAGGTAATTAAGTAAGTAGATAACTGCTAGTGCTAGCTTACCACTTAATAAAGGTAAAAGGCCATAGGCTTAAGATTCTTAAGAAGAGATAAGAGACGCTTAAGATTCTTAAGACGAGATAAGACATACCTAAGGACCCTACTATAGACGAAAACCAATAGGAAAGGGTAGTGGCTTAGTTTAAAGATAAACAAATAAGTATAGGGCGCAAGTTTAAGAACTATAAGTTCGGAGAATAAGTAAGAACGTTAATTCTAGGTAAATATAGTGTTCAGCCTAAAGATTAAAAAGTTAATACTAAGATTAGGAAGTAAGATAACTTTAAGGATCTAGCTGCAAGACATAGAAAATAGGAAACTATAGATAAGTTTAGGCAATAAATTATTGCATAGCAAGAGCAAAAGCTAGATAAGAGATTAGCTATACTAGGTTGTATAAGGGATAGAGCACCCATATAAAGAATTACTAATAGGCCTAAGGTAGAGACGCCTAGAGTAAAGTGGTTAAATAAACTGGAATAAGAAGAGGATCTAGGGATTCTAACTAGATTTAAAGAAAGGCGTACTAAAGGTTATTATAACGCAGTAATAATAAGATACTTTCTAATAGATAGACTATATACACTAAATTAGTTGTATAGAAAGTAGTATAGGTAACGGCATAACAACAAATAGGAAGACTTTTATATGTAGCTAGATAAAAAAGTTGTCTAAGACTAACCTATTATAGAGAAACGCATAAGTTACATTAAAGGAGTATTAATTATAACGTTAAGGAACCTAGAAGAGGGATTTAGGGACTAGAGAAGCAAAAGATAAATCTTAATACTCGCAAATAAAAAACCAGTAGTTAGATTGGTTAGATAGAGGTTTAAACTTAAAGATAAAGACAAGTTAAGAGTTAACCTAAGTCACTTAGCGTATTATATACTATTATGGATAGCTTATATGGATAATATATGTAATATATATAGAGCACCAAAGGACAAAAACTGGAAGTACCTAATAAGGATATATTGGGCACTAGATAAAAGGAAGTTTAGAGACGCTAAGTATATGCATAAATAGCACCTAGTAGAAGTATAGAGTTAAGGGGACCTAATACTTTAACCAGGAAGATTTCTTATAGAAGAATACCTAGAAGGATAATAGTAGTGGAATTGTCTAGAGAACACTTATCCGTGGTATATAGAGGAAAAGAAATAAACTAAGTATTGGCTAAAAAAGGACTAAATATAAGTAGAACCTAGCAGCTAATAGTTAGGAAAAGGGGAGGCCTATAGGACTAGAGGGAGCTAGTGGTAGAGCCTTAAACCCTTAAGGGAATTTAAGGTTAATACCTAAATTTATAAGTCTAATAGCAAGATTAACAGTTTAAAGCGTTAGTAGACAGTGGAGCAATAAGGAACTATATATTACTAGCAGTAGTGGAAAGGATAAGATTACTATATAGATAGAAGGAATACCTATATCTACTTATAATAATTTTAGGAGATCTAATAGCCTATAGAGGAGGCATTATTAATCTTAAAATAGGACCTATTTAGTTAACTATTAAAAGGAGACCAGTCTAAGTGTTTTTTAATATCCTACTATTAGGGAAGGACAAGGTAATACTAGGAATGCCTTAGTTACAGGAATATAATCTAAGGATTAACTGGGTTATAGGTTAGGTTAATATTAGGGATACTTAATAACGCAAGATACGACAGTAAACTAAGTTAGTATAGTATTAAGTTAGAGCGATATATAAGGAGACTAAGTAAGGCTTAAGTTATATACTAAAGAGATACCGCAGGTATAGTAAAAGGTTATAATCACTAAAAAGTAAAAAGCTGTTAGAATATGCAGTATAGGATTATAAGATAGAGTTAGAACCAGAAATAAGTCTAAAGTTCTTTTTAATCTATAAGATTACTAAAACCGAGTTAGTAGCGCTTAAAGAGTTTATCCAGGAGAACTTATAAAAGGGATATATTAGACTATTATAATTATTAGCAGGATATCCAGTACTATTTATCCTAAAGAAAAACAGAAAACTTAGGATGTGTATTAACTATAAATAGTTAAACAGCATTACATGGAAGGATAGATATCCTTTACCCTTAATTAGCAAAATCTAAAATAGGATAGGCAATGTAAAGATCTTTATAAAGATAGATCTAAGGTAGGTATACCATTAGATTAGGATTAAGGAAGGCGATAAATAGAAGGCAGCCTTTAGGTTAAAGAAAGGACTATATAAACTATTAGTAATACAGTTTAGGCTTATAAATGTACTAGTAACATTTTAGAAACGAATTAATAGTGTGTTAAGAGAACACCTAGACGAGTTTATTATGGCATATCTTAACAATATTATTATTTACTTAGAAAATAAGGAAGAATATAGAGAATATATTAAATAGGTCTTAAAGAGACTATAAGAAGAAAAGATGCTAATAGTAATTGAGAAATACGAGTTCTTTATAAGGAAGATAGATTTTGTTAAATTTATTATAGAACCAGAAAAAATTAGTATAGACCCAAAGAAAGTGGAAGCTATAGTAAGTTAGTAAGAACTAGAGAACGTTACGCAGTTAAGATTATTTCTAGGGTTTTGCAACTACTATAGGAGGTTTATAGCATAATAGTTAAAAAGTATTAAGCTATTTATAAGACTTATAAAAAAGGAGGAACCGTGGGTATAGGGCAGAGAGTAAAAGAAGTTATTCTAAGAACTTAAGGAGTTATTTACCTAAGATCTAATCCTTAAAATATACTAGCCGAAGTTAGAGACGGTTGTAGAAATAGATGCATTAGACTTCACACTAGGAGCATATTTACTATAAAAGCATTTAGACGTATGGCATCTAGTAGCGTACTATAGTTAGAAGATAACACTACCTAAGTTAAACTATAACATCTATAATAAGGAGTTGTTAGGTATAGTTACAGCACTTAGGGAATAGAGAGCATTCTTGCAAGGTATAGAGAAACTATTTATAGTTAAAATGGACCATAAGAACCTTATAGGGTTCCTAACGATAAAGAAACTAAATTAAAGATAGGTTAGATGGGCGGAAATGCTTGTAGAGTATTATTTTAAGATTTAGTATATTAAGGGTACAGATAATGCACGAGTAGATGCTCTAAGCAGAAAGGCTAAACTATAGAATGATAAAAAGCTATTAGGAGCTTTACTGCAACAAGATTAAGATGGTTAATTAGGTATAATTATCTAAAGATCACAGTAACTATAGAGGGCTAAGTTTATAAATTACTAGAGAGTAATTGGGTATAAAAGATCTAAGAAGCATAGGTAGAGGATCTAGACTTAGAGTAGTATAAGAATAGGGAAGCAACCTATGTTCTAAGGGCAATAGCAAAAGAGTTTATAAAAGAGTTTTATAAAGGAGTAATATAAGGACACAATGGGGCTATAGGCTTAGTGTTAAGACTTTAAGAGGAGTATATTATTTAAGGAATCTGGGGACTAGTAAGATAAGTTATAAAGGAATATTTAGATTGCTAAAGAAATAAACTAATAAGGTATAAGCCGTATAGAGGGCTACAACCTATTAAAACACTAGAAAGACTATGGGAAGTTATATTATAGGACTTTATTATTAAGTTACTAAAGTTAAAAAATCCTATTACAGGACAAGATTATAACGTGATTTTAGTAATAGTAGACAAGCTAACAAAGTAGGGATACTTTATAGCGTGTATAGAAGAAATATCTGCAGAAGATATAGCTAGAATCTATATTAAAGAAGTGTTTATAAGATATGGAGCACTAATAAAGATTATATTAGACAGAGATCTAAGATTCGTAGCAGTATTTTAGGAAGTATTCTTAGCAGAATAAGGGGTTTAAGCAGTAACGTTAACTGCATATTACCCACAAACAGATAGCTAAATAGAAAGACTAAACTAGACACTAGAATAGTATCTAAGGCATTATATTAATTATACATAAAATAATTAGGTATTATTGTTACTAGTTATATAGTTTACGTATAATATAATACTATAAGAAGGGATAGGCATGTTACCTTTTAAGGCAAACTATGGCTATAAGCCTAGAACGTCGTTAATACTATAATAAGTGAAGAAAATAAGTAGTATAGCTAAAGAAAGAATGGAGACACTAATAAATCTTTATAATTACCTTAAAGAAATAGCCAAACTAGTATAAGAAAGAATAAAAAGGTACTATAACGCTAAGAGATCTAAGGGACTAGATCTTAAGGAGGGGGACAAAGTATAGCTACTATACAAAAATTTTAAGAGTTAATGACTAAGTAAGAAGTTAGACTATGTTAAACTAGGACCATTTATAATTAAGGTAAAGATCTTAGAAGTTATATATAGACTTAACTTACCTATAAAAATAAGGATCTACCCTATATAGTATATCGCAATGTTAGAGCCAGTATATAGGAGTGTTAAACTACTAGTCTATAAGGCAGACATGTATAGAGAATAGGAAGAAGATAAGTGGTAAGTTTTAAAGATTATTAGTTATAAGGACGTTAATAACGAAATATGGTATAAAGTAAAGTAGATAGGCTATAGTAAGACTACCTGGGAACTACTAAGCAACCTAGAGAAAGCTATAGGAAAGGTATAGGAGTATTAAAAGAAAAAGGGTTAGGTAGTATTAATAAAGAAGGATCGCTAAAGAATAAGTTACTTAAGGGGGACCTAAGAGGGACACCTGCCAATATACTTGGAGTTGTTCCCCTCTCTAGAAGAAAAGAATCCATTCTTTTATTACTAAGTTCCTAAAGGCCTTATTCTATAAGTTTCCACTCCTTAAAACGCACCTTCTTACGTACCTTCTTAAGACGGATTAACCAAGCAGATATAGCTAGCTAAGAGTTAAGAGCACGTTATTAATTAGTAGCAGCCTCTTACTTAGCGTCACAAGAACGACAGAGTTTAGCTAGAGCTACTAAGAGCTTATTGTCGAGCTTCGTAGCAGCGGATTAAACCCAAGACCCTAGTAGCAATCAGTAAGGGAATAAGAAGACTATTAAGGATAGTAGGACGCGTATACTTAGCGTTAGAAACCAAGCGAACGTCGTAGAACAACCGCATATTCGCTTTAGTGCACTCTAAGTAAAAAGAGGGTTGCCAAGATAAGGGACTTACTAACATAACATAGACCAACCCCTCTTTCGCACAACAAGAATATAGAGATAGTATTACTTCACTAAGAGACAGGATTGCAGTAACGGTATAAGACTAACAAACTGTGGAAGAAGAAGAAGAAGCTTTAGGTATAGTAAGTAATAATATTAACCAAGTTAATTAAACGGACATTACACCTCTAGTAGACGACTTAGAGATATTAGGAATCTTTAAGGACGAAGATAAAGAGAAGGGAGATAGTGTTACAGACGCTTTAAGTACAATGTTATGACTACTTGGAGAAGAGTTAGAAGAAGCTAGTTGGTTAATTAAGGCACGGTTTAGGATGGATCTGGTAGAACTATATAATAAGGAATAGTAACTAAGGTTATATAATATAATTTATATAATCTGTATAATCTATAAAATTTGTAATAGAGCAAATAGAGTAGACAGAGCAGACAGAGTAAGGACTTTCTTAGGAGTTAGGATGTGTATTTAAAGGACTATAGTCCCTACCTAGATAGTTCTTTCTTTATAGTAAATCTTAGAATATAATTAAAGTTAATCTATTGGGTAACTACTCCACCAGTTATTATCTTATACTATTATATTATTAACTTATTTAAATATCTACATACCTAGCCTATTAATAAACCCACTATAGTTCCTGCTATAAGGTTCCGTTACATATAGGGATTATATATTGCATTTTTATAAAATGGTTAACTACTACTATAATATTTGTAAACCCGTTACTGCTAGGCAAGTCGACTATAAAGTTAATTAAGATATTACGCCATCTTTATATTAGAATTGGTAGCGGTTAAAGTACTCCTTACTTCTTTATATAAGAGGTCTTTCCACGCACGCACATTCTGTATGCTTAAACGTATTTTTGTATATAGTTATGCATTATAGGCTAGTAATATACTCGTTAAATAATCTTATAAGTTTTTGTATGGCCAGGATATCCTACCACAGGGAAGTTATATACGAATTTGAGTATTTTAAATTATAAGGATTTGGAATTCGGAACTACCATCTTCTGTTAATAGTATAATCAATTATTTTAAATTTCGTATTTAGCGAGTGTAATATCCTTATACTATTATTTTCTAGTTTAGATCGCCTTTATTATATTTACTATCTATACATTGTTCTTGTATTTGTATTCTATTAGCTTATTAATTTCCATTTCCTATTTATTAACTTTTAATTTATTTCTATTAAGTTCCGTATCTAGAAATATAGGACGTAGTTTTTTAAAACACTTAGGGGGTAGTAAGATCTATAATTAATTTATAATCTATTTATCTAAAGTGTTTACAGGTAAGTTCTATAATTGTTATATTAATGCGTTAGGCTTTTAATTAAGTTTGCCCGGTTAATATATAATCTTAAAGTTAAATTATAAAAGGTATTCGGCCTAATAAATTTAGCGCTACGTTAGTTATTTTGTAGTTATAAAGTATTAAAGGTTCTTATAGTCCGTTAACACGTGTATTAGAAATAATAATTCTTCTAGCTTAGGATGCCATTGTTTAAAGCATCTAATAATTGCAAGTAGTTCCTTATTGTATATCTTGTAGTTTAATTCGGCAGGGGTGAGTTTTTAGAAGAGAAAGGCTACTAAACATAGTTTACCATTCTTATTATATTGCGATAATACTCCCCCTAGCGCATAATTAGACGAGTTAGTTTTAACAGTATATTTAAGGTTAGGGTTAAAGTGAGCGAGAATTAGAGTAATTATAAAGTAATATTTTAAATTATTAAAAGCTCATTTGTATCTGGCGGTTTATTTAAATTTTATATTCTTTCTTATTAGGTTTACTAACGGCTAGGCAATTTCTAAGAAGTGGTTAATAAATTATTAATAGAAATTTGTAAATCCTAGAAATCCTTAAATATCTTATATATTACTAGGGCTTTCCTAGTTTATAATCGCGGCGACTTTCTTAGGGTCTATTTTAATTCCGTTATAGGATATTATTAAGCCTAAGTATATAACCTTAGATACGTGGAACTTGTGTTTTTTAATATTGCATTATAGGCCTATATTTTATAGGCGTTTAAGGACCATTCTAATGTGTTTCTAATATTTAGAAAACAAGGACAAGTAGATTAAAATATTATTAATATATACGGTAATAAATATATTAAGGAATTCACAAAGCGTATTATTAATGTATTACTAAAACGTACCAGGACTATTTTTTATACTAAACGGTATTACTAGGTATTTAAAGAGTCCCCATTATATATAAAAAGCTATATACTTCTTATCTCCTTTATATATACGGATTTTATTAAAGGCGGTAACTATATTAAGCTTTATAAAGTACCGTGCTTTTACTAAGCGGTTAAGCGTCTCTTAAATTAAGGGAATTGGATATTGGTTTTAAATCATAATTATATTTAGAGTTTAATAATTAATATAGAATCTTAAGCCTCCTCCTGGCTTTTTAATAAATAGTACGGGTAAGGCGAATAGAGATTAACTAGGGCAAATAAATCCTTTTTTAAATGCTTATTAAGGTATTGTCGTATTATAAGTAGTTCTTCTTATAATATACCGTATAGCGGACTGAACTTTAGTGTTATGTTAGGCTTAAGTTTAATTTTAAAAATTGTGCTTATCTTAGTGCGGGGCTAGTTGGTTTACAAATCATTTTTTAAACTTATTAATTAAATTATGGTACTCTTTAGGTATAAGAGGTTAAGAATTAATATACTATTTTGGTTCTAGTGCTTTTTTAATATCTTTTATAGTTATAGCGAAGATTTTGTAATTTTATCTCTTTGCTAACGAAATAAAAGGTGCGGCCTATATTATATAAAATTTAAGAGGTTTTAACAAAACATCTTTATATTCTTTGCTATAATTAGTAGTTGTGGCTTTGTTGTCTTATTTTAAGGTTTATAGCAAGGGAAATTTATATTATATTAAATTTAAATAGTTGTATATATGTTTATAGCGCATATAGTTTTTTAAGTAATAACTTTAGTAGTAAGTTATATAGAACTTTAGCGTTTCTTTAACCTAACTAATTAAGGGGTTATATCGCTTTAGCTATCTATATCCGAGTATAACTTTGTATTGCTTTAAGGGTGTTACAAATAGGGAAATATATTTAAGGTGTTTACCCATCCTCATTTTTACTAGGGCGTAGTGCGTTATTTCGCTATATATTAAGGGTTTGCCGTTAAAGCCTTATAGGCCTTAGGGCTTATTAAGTTTCTTTAATTTTAGGCGTTAAGTTTTTGTATAGTTTATATTAATAAAGCCTATGCTGGTAGCTCTGCTGTCTATTAGGATTTGTACCTCCTTCTATTTTCTAAGTATTTAAATTTTGCTAAGTATATTAGGGGAGTTGTACTGTATATTAGCGCTAGAAGAGCCTAGATACTTATACTCTTCTACTTTTTATCCTAAGGCGCAACTTGGCCTTAGGACGATTTGTTTTCTAAGTTAACTAAAGGTAAGATACTTTATAGCGACCAAATATAATTTATGGAGTAGGTGCGATTTAAGAAATAAGTACAACTTAAGGATTAAAAGGAACTACGACGGACCTTTTTAAAAGGGTAAGTTCGGCAATGCTTTTAAATATATCCTTTTTTACCGCATCCAAAGCATTCTCTATTTGTGGCTCGGGTTCTTCGTTTATTAATTCCTAAGGGTGTATAGGATTAAGCGGCATTGAGGTCCATAGGGTTGTATATAGGGCTTTTAGGTTTTAGAGACGGATCGTAATTTAGGGTATATACTAGTTTTATAGAATTTTAAACGCGAGGTATAGTTAACTTTAGGGAACGAGTCTATTTGTTATATTAAAGGTCTTTATTAATTCGTTAATATATCATAGCAAATTTGGATAAGTTTTTCGGCAGTTCTCTACCTACTAGCTAGGCTCTAATCTTACCCAAGATAGCTTGTTAAAGGGCAGCAACTTTAGCGGCTTTATTCCAATCTAGTTTGCTAATAAGGCCTAAAAATTCCAAAAAGAAGCTAGTAAAATCTTGGTTCCATTATTATAAGTTTTTAAGTTTAGTAATAGCTATATGTTTATAGCTGGCGTTATTATATATTCATTCTAGCAGAGAGATAAAAAATTTAAAATTAATAAAGGTGCTATTATAGAAGAATAGATCTATAGTATAAGCAGCGTCTTTGCTTAAATAAGATATTCTATAGCTAACCTTGCTAGCTTTAGTAGGGTATTAGTTATAGTTTGTTAAAAGTTTAAAATGGAGCTTGGTTATAAAGGGATGTAGGTTATTTTAATTTCTATTAAATATTGGAGGATTAGGAAGCTTTTTAGATTTTATAGTAGGTATTAAATTCATTATAGCTATAGGTTAAGTTACTATTACTAGTTTAGAGTTCGCGTTTAAGGGGCCAGGTTTAGATATAATTATTTTAATCTTATTTATAGGTGTTGTTATTAGGGTCTCTAATATAAGTGCCTTAACGTTGCAAAGTTCTTTATAGAGTGCTTCTATTAATTGCTAATGCTGGGCTTCTAGTGCAGCCTGCTGCTAAGCTAAGGCGTCTATAGAAGACTGTTGTATTATAGTTAACTGTTCCCTAACTAGGGTTATAATACTTATAGTTATTAAAGCGGATTTAGGTTTGTTTGCTATTTTAATAATAGTTGTTTTAACATAACGTAATATAAGGGCGCGAAGAGGCTTTAGGGAAGATTTAAAGGAATAATATAAATTCTATCTAAATCTAAGGGTATATAGCTCTTGTAGAGTATAAGACGTTATATAAAGAAGAGAAGGGAATAATAAGAGAATTATATAATTAAATATTTAGGGGCTTGGTGGTTAATGCGTGCATATGTATGTATGCGGTCTTTAACGGATTTCGGTAGAATTTGGTTAAAGCTTTAGAATTTATCTGGTGAGTGTTTTACCGAGACATTCCTATTGTAATTGGGCTAGTCCCATTATACTTACCTAGGGCATGGCCTAGCAGCCCCTATTTACTCCCTAGGATACCAACTTAAGAAACCCCTTATTATCCCACCTATAACTAACTATTACTATATAAGCGCCGCGGCCTTCTACAATATAGTATATAGAAAAGGCTAGACCGTTACTGTAGCTTTCTAATTATAACTATATAAACTTAATAAAGAATAGAACTATGTCCTTTATAGTAATAGGATAGATATAATTAACCTTTTTGAAGATAATACCCCTATAGAACTCTATAGACTTTTACCTTTAGATCTTAAGAAATTTATAAAGCTTAAAAAAGGATTTACTAATAAGGAACTCTGCAAGCTCCTCCCTAAGAGATACTATAATTTTATTAATATATACTTACAAAAGGGCGTAGATATACTCCCCCTATATTAACCTAATAACTGTACCATTAATATTAAATAAATAAAAATGCTACCCTATAAGAGACCCTACCTAATATTAAAAGATAAACTTCTAGTTGTTAAAAAATATATTAATAAGCACCTTAATAAAGGATTCATTTGTCCTAGTATATCCCTGGCAGCCGCCCCTATTCTCCTTACTAAGAAGCTAAAAGCAGGTATTTAATTCTGCATTAACTATAGAGGACTTAATGCTATTATAATTAAGAACTAATACCACATACCGCTTATATATAAGACTTTTAAGCGGCTTAGCTAAGCTAAAATCTATACTAAGCTTAATATTATCGCCACCTTTAACTGCCTTTAAATATAGGAAGGCAACAAATAAAAAACCGCATTTATATTGCGTTTGGCCAATTTAAATATACTATTATACCCTTTAGCGTATGCAATAGCCTAAGCAGCTTCTAAAGCTATATTAATAACGCCTTATAGGACTCCCTTAATGATTTCTACTCTGCGTAACTAGACGATATACTTATTTATAGTAATAACCATTCTAAGTATACCGAGCACGTTTAAAAGGTTCTATAGCGCCTTAGAGACATAGGACTTTATATTAATTTAAAGAAGTGTAAATTCTTAGTCACAGAAGTAAAATACCTTGGACTAATTATTACTATTAAGGGTGTCCATATGGGCCCTAAGAAGGTATATATAATTACTAAATAGCAAACCCTTAACTGCATTAAGGATATATAAGCCTTCCTTAGTTTTACTAACTTCTATTAAAAATTTATATATAACTTTTTAGGTGTTATAGCACTACTTATAGCAATAATATAAATAAAGGGCCTCTCTGTAAAAGGAAGAAAAACATATCTATATTTTATTTAAACGCCTAAATATAAGAAGGTGTTCTAAGACCTTAAAGATGCTTTTACTAAAGTATCTATCCTAGCTTATTTTATACTAGGATAATAACTCTATCTTAAGACTAACTCCTTAGACTATGTTAACGTAGGTATTTTTCCTAGATAGGTAATAACAGCCTTCTCTACCTAGTTACATTTTACTTGTCCGAGCTTATACTATAAAAGTGTAACTATAAGATCTATAATAAGGAACTTCTTATAATTATATAAGCGTTTAAGGAATTCTAACTAGAACTCTTTTTAGCAGAACCTAACTAGCCAGCTGAAGTCCTTATAGATTATTATAACTTTAAATATTTTATAACTATAAAGCAGCTAAACCAATACTAAGTATACTGGAATAAGTTCCTCTTTGGTTTTAACTTTAAAATTATATATAGGCCGGGAGTACAAGGTACTAAACCTAATAGCCTAATACGCCGCTTGTAAGACCTTCCTTAGTTAAAAGATAACCCTTATAACTAGTTCTAAATACAAATAATTTTAAAGGTATAAAATTTGGCCCTAGGCATGCTACTTATAACAGAACTAACTATACCCTAGCTTTATACCACAGAACTAAAGTTACCCCCTAAAATTAATAAACTTATTACTATAGTATATAACATCTCCATTAACCTATCACTATATTAACTTATTGCCGTAAAGACTGCTAGCACCTATACGCTACCTACTCACCTCTAAAGCTTAGGCTAGATTAATATGGCAGCCTTAGAAATAAAAGAGAACGGGCTCTATTATAAAGGCCGTCTATTTATCCCTAATTTAGAAGACCTATAACGGCAACTAATCTAAATGGCCTATAACCTCTGGTTAAACGGCTACCTAGGCAAAGGAGGAACCTATAAGCTTTTTAGCTGATACTACTTCTGGCCCAAAATAATAGACTTAGTTAAATGTTTTATAAGTGCCTACTATAGCTATAAATGCGCTAAAGCCTTTTATATAAAGTACTAAAGACTACTATGCCCTTTACTAGTACCTATATAACGATAGGCAGATATTGCCATAGACTTTATTATTGACCTACTACCCTATAAATAACACGGCCATACCTATAAGAATATTCTTATAATAATATACCAACTTATAAAAGAGCGCCACTATGTCCTAACTAAAGGCGTAGCTGTTAGTGACATTACTAACGCCTTTCTTCGTAGAGTCTACTGATTATATAGGCTACCTGACTTAATTACGTCTAACTAAGGTATATAGTTTAACTCTAATGTATAGAGATAAATCTACTAACGCCTTAGTATCTCTATTAAGATGTCTATATCCTTCTATTATAAAACTACTAGGTAACCAGGAAACGCTAATACTAGTATAAAAGTATACCTACGACAGGTAGTCGCCTATAGTTAAGATAACTGGGTAGATTACCTTCCACTAGGTAAATTTGCAGTAAATAACTATGTCTTAACCACTACCCCGTTCTTTATAAACAAGGGTTATTACCCTTAATCTGGTATAGAGCCACTAAAACCTATTAATAAGAAACTGCTATATGGAAAACGCCTTAAGATGCTACTTGCCGACTAGTATATAGACTATATAAAAAATCTACTTAACTACTGCATGGGAGGAATGGCCTGGACTTAAGTAAAGCAGGCTTACTTTGCCGACTGTTATAGAACGCCACTACCAGAGATGCGTATTGGCGACTAGGTATGGCTAGATATACGCAATATCTCTATATAGAGGCCTATAAAGTCACTCAATTATAAGAATCTTGGCCCCTATTAGATTAAATAAGTTATTAATAGGGGAGCTGTATATAAGCTAGAGCTCCCGCCTGCCTTAGCTACCCGTGGGATATAGCCTATATTTTACCCATAGCTACTACACCTCTATTAGCCTAACCCCTTACTAGGACAGATATAGCCTAAACCCCTACTAGTACTAATTTAAGATAAGAATAAAGACGAGAACTATAAAGAGTGGACCGTTAAATAAATTATTAACTCTAAATACTTTGGTAAAGGTAGAGGACGGCGGCTCTACTATAGAGCTATTTATATAGGATTTAATATAGATTAGCCAGAATAGTAACTATAGAAAGACTTTAAAAATGTAAAGGATCTAATTAGCGATTTTTACTACACGAACCTATAGAAACTAGGCCTAAGTAGAGATTTTGTACCTAATCCCCTATAGAAGCCGTCACAGCTAAATTGTTATATATTACCGTTATATAACTACTCTAATGAAATATTTAGGAACTTTAACCACCAGTTGAAGTTATCTAATTGGTTAGATTCTAGACGCTAAGAAAAAGCCAGCTAATTAAGATTTTCTATCCCTAAGATAGAAAATTGCTATTAGCTTACTTACTACTAGCGCCTTGGCGACCCCCATATATCTTACTAAGTCTCTAACAGTCTCCTTCCCCTCTATAGCTTAGTGCCTTTGCATAGTAGTAACCTATAAGCTTTAAGTCAGAAGCATCTATACAAGCCTATTACACCTATAATAATATTTCTTCTTCTTCTCTATACCCTAAGCGTTCTCCCTATATATATATAGTAACTACAGCATTGCTGGAGCTTCGCCTTAATAGGAAGGGGGGTAGTGTTATAGAACCTAACCGCAGGGGCCTCCATAGGAGAGCCCCGTGCTCTTATATACACCTTATATACAGCTTACATTAGCTACGCGTAGGTATATTACCTCCTTACGCCCTTAACCCTTATAATTAATTGCGCAACGTCTTATAGACTCCTTGAATACATATATCTTGTAGCCACTGCACCCGTCCTATAACAATTTTAGAATATAATTAGAGTTAATCTATTAGGCAACCTGTAAGGGATATTATTGCGAACACCTTAGGTTGCCCTTAGGATAACCTCCAGACGCCCCTTAAATAGTTACCAGTCACGTGCCGGAGGCACGTGCCCGTAGTATATAGTCTCCATAATCCCTAAGGCCTCACCTCCTTAAGGATTCGTCTCTCTTACCAATCTATCCTATTCCACAATTGTGTCCTTATAGCCCCCTGTCTATAAAGTCCCCTTACACAACCACTCCACTAGTTATTATTATATTATTAACTTTTTATTTACTTATACACCTAGCCTATTAGCAAGTCTACCGTAGTATTTACTATAAGGCTTTATTATATATTTACTACCTAGTTACAGTATTAATAAAGTCAAATAATATGCTACTAAAAGCACTAGTTATAATGCTATTGACGGCAGTAACTACCCTAGGTACTAGCAGTAACACTAGTATAAGGGACACTAATTTATAACCAGTTACGGTTAGACAGTTATAGAAAATAGTTAATTAGTTAATAGATAATAATTCAATACTTAAAGACAGAATTAATAGAATTAGAGTAGTAAAGGTAAAGTTACCATCGGTTAAGCAATTCTTAGGTAGGAAGTTAAAACTTAAAGGGTTTCTTATATAAATGTACTTTAAGGTAGTATAAGAGGGTATAAAGCTTGCTATATTAATAGATTAAGTAGCTTATATAGGACTATTTTTAATAGGTAGGCCACTTAAGTAGTTTAAATCTTACCTTACTAAAATATAGGAGCACGGAGATATAACTACTAACTAAGAGATTTAGTATATATTCTTAAGCTAGTAAGTATTTGCAAACTAACTTATATAGATGTTTAGTAATCTAGAAGTAATAATAATAGTAAAGTAAAAGCTTTAAAACCTAGTATAATAAACCTTAGCAATTAAGTATATAATGCAGTTTTAAACGCTTACTATATAAGTTAAATAAAATAATAGGGCGTTTATAGTATAGTATAAATAGGGACTTAAAGCAAAAGTCTAGGACATAATTATCCTAATAGAAGATGCGGATACCCTAAGGGAACTAATTAATTAAGCAATTAAGATTAATAATAGAATCTACTAAAGGGAATAAGCTAAGAAAGACTAAAATAGAGTTTTATAGTTTTTTATTTTTATTTTTATTTTTTTATGTCCGTTATATTGTACTATATACAATACTGCGCATACAGCCTCTAGGCTATGGCGCTATAGTTCTATATACATAAATCCTTTCTAGGCAGCTTAATATGTACTAGTAGCTATATCCTAGTAGTTTATAAACCCCTTAGGGGATTACAGCTCCTTAGTAAAATACTAAGTTACTACAACTACTAGGGAATAAGAAAATGGTAGAAAAAAAGAAATCCTAACACCTGTCCCTATCCTTTTGCAATTTATTCTATCCTTTTGCTCTCTAATATTTTTTTAAAAACCTAGTAGGAGTTGCCTCCTTCTAGAATCCTATGCTTTGTCTATTCTTCCATAGAGCCTTCTGAGCTAGTACTATGTACTAGTTTAGCTGCTTGAAGTGTTTCACAGTCTCTACTATTAGCAAAGTGATTTCCTTTACAATTAATGCAAAGAGGGGCGGTATGTTAACAAGGCTTGCCTATTATTATACAGGTAGAACAGGAGTGGTCTTTAGATAAATATACAGCCGCACAATATCTACAGGCTCTAGTAGAGCATCTATCTCCTATATGGCCAAATTTTTGACAGCTAGTACACTGCGTAGTAGGAGAGACATTTAGGTATTTTACTACCTTAGTAGCTGTACCCGCAATCGAAATCTCTTTCTGCTTAAGAATTTCTTGTCTTTTTTCTTCGTTCTCTATAGTGAAAACTATAGAGCCAAATCTGGTTTATAGATTGTGTCTTTTTATACTAGATAAAATCCATCTAGGTAGTCCTTATATCTTTATAGGATTAAAGGTCTCAATTTCTTCTTTTAAAAGCTTAGAGCCTTCTTCTCCTAGAAAAGGTAGAGTAGGAACACCATAGGCTATAATTAGAACCCAAGGTTCTAGTTTTTGTTCTCTTTGGAAGGTAAAGCAGTTATGCCAGATATCCTTATATTTAATTAGGAAATCTGCATTATATTCTTCTATAGTTACAAAAAGAATATTTTGTTTTCCTTTAGTTCTAGCTATAGATGCTAAAACTAGCTTTTTTACTTGCAGTTTTAATATAAATAGTTAATTAACTTTGTTTCTGTTATAGGACACCCCCGTAACACCTTACACACGTCTACCTGTTTCCACCAACTAAACAACCGGAGACCAACCACGAAACGGCAATCTAATAGCAATCTGCCGTATTCCGCCGCAATCTGCTATCTCTACTATTGGAGTTGCCAACTAGCAACTTTAAGGACCTCTAACTACCAAATTCTGCCAAGTTCTACCAGAACCGCCACCTAAGCTCTACCCTGCCTATACATAGCATAGTACCCGTTAACCTAGCAACTAAGTAAACATTATATACCCTTTTTCCCCTATTTCCTACTTTCCTTTTCTTACGCAATATCTTAACATTATTACGCAGTTTATATATATAGCTTAATAATATCTACTTCGCTATATATTATCACCACTTATACTTACTCTATAACACTATATTATGTTAACCTTATATACTACCCTCTAAAATGCAGAATAACCCTAAAGCCCCTATAATAGCTACTGGCATTATATCCGCACTTTAAAAACAATTAGTAGAGATATAGAAGTCCTTTATAGACACCCTTATACAGAACTAAGCTACTTTAATGTTACGACTACTTAGGGAAGAGTTGCAGGAAGCTAGTTAGTTGATATAGGCACAGTTTAGGATAGATCCGGTGGAACTATGTGACGAGAAATGGTAAGCGAGTTACGTGATGTTATACATAGTATACAAAGTGTACGCAGTGTACGCCCGCGTATAATATGTATAACACGTACCTTATATATAAGAGAGGATTTCTTAGGAGTATAGTTATGTATTTAAAGGACCTCAGTCCCTACCGTAGATAGTTCTCTCCTTGTAGTAAATCTTAGAATATAGTTAGAGTTAATCTGTTAGGCCACCACTCCACCAGTTATTATTATATTGTTGATTTGTTCTTACCTATATACCTAGCCTAATAACAGGACCTACTGTAGTTCCTACTATAGGGTTCCATTATACATTTACTACTAAGGTTATGGTATTAAACAAGATTAAATAATATGCCACCTAAAGCACTAGTCATAACAGCGTTAACAGCAGCCACAACCTTAGGGCTAGGTAATACCAGTATAAACAATAGGGATTCTTAAGTGGTTACGCAAGGTCAGTTATAGGAAATGGTTAATTACTTATAAAATAATAATAGGATACTTAAAGAACACATTAATAGAATTAGAGTAGTGAAAATTAAACTACCTTTAATTAAACGATTCTTAGGGGAGAAGTTAAAGCTTAAGGGGTTTTTTACGCAGATATACTTTAAGGTAGTACAGGAAGGAGCGAAGTTAGCAACGTCGTTAGATTAAATAGCCTATATAGGATTATTCCTAATAGGGAGGGTACTTAAGTAGTTTAAACCGTATCTCACGGAAATATAGGCTAATGGTATAACAACTACTAACCAGGACGTGCGGTATATATTTACCAGTTAGAATAGGTTCGCAGAATAACTAACGCAGATATTTAGAGACCTGGAGGCCATAACTATAGTGGAACGAAAGCTTTAGAACTTAGTACAATACACTTTAGCAATTAAGTATATAATACAGTTTTAAATACTAGCTATATAGGTTAAGTGGAATAATAGGGCGCTTATAGCACAGTATAAATAGGGACTTAAGGCTAAGGTCCAGGACTTAATTATCCTAATAGAAGATGCGGATACTCTAAGAGAGTTAATAGATTAGTTAATAAAGATTAATAATAGGATCTATTAAAGGGAATAAGCCAAGAGAGGGCAAGATAGAGTTCTATAGTTATATAAGGCACAGAGTATATAATGACAAATATAGAGCTAAAAACCATGGAATGGCGCAGAGCTAATAGACCTAAGCGGTACCAAAGAAACCTAAAGGTGGGAAAAGAAACTATGGAAACCTAGAGGTTAAGGATTAAGTAATTAAAGGACCTAGGAGCAGAGGCCAAACTAGGGATCTTAATAGCAGAAGACGTTTAGGCGGACTCCATAGTAAGAAAAGTAGTTTAAAAATAGGGCTTATATAAATTGTAGAAAACAAGGTTATTTCGCCAAAGACTACAGAGGTAGTTAGAGCAACTATATAGTAAAGGGAACTAGGCCAGCAGACGGCATATATATATAGAGGGACGATGGTGCACTATAAGGAATAAAAGAGTATTTAATTAACAGTTTTGCGTATTATTATAACAACGCATGCCAAATTTATAAGGACGCTAAGTATGGCGCAAGCTATTGGCTATAGGAGCTATTATTATTTAAATTTAGAGGAACTAACAAACTAGCTTATAGATTAGATATTAAAGATAATAAGTTTGACATAGGCGAAGCATTTACCAATAATAAGGTAATAAAGGTAGCTTACTAGGAGCATACAGACCTTAGAGAAGTTAAAATAGAAGTAGAAACTAAGACCGTTATAGAATAGGGTTTAGTAACGGATATTATAATACTATTAGATACAATTTCCATCGCTTTATAAGACGATAGGAGTAATATTTAGAAGAAACTAAGTAAGTAGATAACTGCTAGTGCTAGCTTATTACTTAATAAAGGCAAAAGGCCACAGGCTTAAGATTCTTAAGAAGAGATATAAGAAGCTTAAGATTTTTAAGACAAGATAAGACATACCTAAGGACCCATAATAGACGACAACTAATGGGAAAGAATAACAACTTAGTTTAGTAATAAACGAATAAGTATAGGACGTAAGTTCAAGAACTACAAGTTTAGGGAATGAATAAGAATGTTAGCAATCCTAGGTAAATATAGTGTTTAGCCTAAAAATTAAACAGTTAATACCAGAATTAAAAAGTAAGACAACTATAAAGATCCAGCTATAAGACGCAGAAAATAAGAAACTATAGATAAGTTTAGGACAAAAATTATCGCATAGCAAGAGCAAAAGCTAGATAAGAGGTTAGCTATACTAGGTTATATAAGGGATAGAGCACCTATATAAAGAGTTACTAATAGGCCAAGTATAGGGACACCTAGGGTAAAATGGTTAGATAAACTAGAACAAGAAGAGGATCTAGATATTCCAACCAGGTTTAAAGAAAGATATACTAAAGGATATTATAATGCAGCGATAATAAGGTACTTTCTAATAGATAAACTATACACACTAAACCAGTTATATGGAAAGTGGTATAGGCAACAACATAGTAACAAATGGAAAGACTTTTATATATAGCTGGACGAAAAAGTTGTCTAAGACCAACCCATTACGGAAAAACGCATAAGTTATATTAAAGGAGCATTAATTATAACGTTAAGGAACCTAGAAGAAGGATCTAGGGACTGGAGAAGTAAGTAATAAGTCTTAGTACCCACAGTAGAGATACCAGTAGTTAGGTTAACTAGGTATAGGTTTAAACTTAAGGATAAAGATAAACTAAGAGTTAACCTAAAATATATAGCGTATTATATACTATTATAGATAGCTTGTGTAGAGGATATATGTAATATATATAGAGCACCTAAAGATAGGAACCGGAAGTACCTAGCAAGGATATATTAGGCACTAGAGGAAAAGTGGTTTAAGAACACTAAGTATATACATAGATAGTACCTAGTAGAAGTATAAGGTTAAAGGGACTTAATACTTTAACCAGGAAGATTCCTTATAGAAGAATGCCTAGACGGATAATAGTAGTAAAAGTGCCTAGAGAACACTTATTTATAGTATATAGAGGAAAAGAAACAAACTAAGTATTAGCTAAGGTTGGACTAAGTACAAGCAGAATCTAGCAGCCAATAGTTAGGAAAAGGGGAGGCGTATAGAACTAGAGGGAACTAGTATTAAAGCCTTAAACCCTTAAAGGAATTTAAAAATAATACCTAAATTTATAAGTTAAGTGGCAAGATTAATAGTTTAAAGCGTTAGTAGACAGTGGAGTAACTAGGAACTACATATTACTAAAAATAGTAAAAAGGATAGGGTTACTATATAGATAAAAAGAACACCCGTATTCACTTATAATGATTTTAGGAGATTAGATAGCCTATAGAGGAGGCGTTATTAATCTTAAAATAGGACCTATTTAGTTAACTATTAAAGGAAGACCAGTTAGAATGTCTTTTAATATCCTACCGTTAGGATAGGACAAGGCAATACTAGGAATACTTTGGTTATAGGAGTACAATTTAAAGATTAATTAGGTTATAGGTTAGGTCAATATTAAGGATACTTAATAGTATAAAGTGCAATAGCAAACTAAGTTGGTATAGTACCAAGTTAGAGTGATGTATAAAGAGACTAAGCGAGGCTTAAGTTATATACCAAAGAGATACCACAAGTATAGTAAAAAGTTATAGTTACTAGAAAGTAAAAAGCTGTTAGAGTATACAGCATGGGACCACAAGATAAAATTAGAAAAGGGAATAAGTCCAAAGTTCTTTTTAATCTATAAGCTTACTAAAATGGAGTTAGTAGCGCTTAAAGAGTTTATCTAAGAGAACTTACGCAAGGGATATATTAGACCATTATAGTTATTAGTAGGATATCTAGTACTATTCATCCTAAAGAAAAATAGAAAACTTAGGATATATATAGACTATAAATAGTTAAATAGCATTACTAGGAAGGATAGGTATTCTTTACCCTTAATTAGCAAAATCTAAGACAAAATAGGCAATATAAAGATCTTTACAAAGATAGATCTAAGGTAGGCATACCATTAAATTAGGATTAAGGAAGGCAACAAATAGAAGGCAGCCTTTAGGTCAAAGGAAGAACTATATAAGCTATTAGTTATACAATTTAGGCTTATAAACGCACTAGTAACATTCTAAAAGCGAATTAATAGTATATTAGGAGAATACCTAGATAAATTTATTATAGTATACCTTAACAACATTATCATCTACTTAGAAGAACATAGAAAACATATTAAATAGGTTTTAAAGAGACTGCAAGAAGAATAGATACTAGTAGCAATTAAGAAATGCGAGTTCTTTACTAGGAAAACCGATTTTATTAGATTTATTATTAAACTAGGCTAACTTAGCATAGATCCAAAAAAGATCAAGGCTATAGTAAATTAGTAGAAACTAGAGAACGTTACGCAGTTAAAATTATTCCTAGGGTTTTGCAATTATTATAGAAGGTTTATAGCGCAATAGTTAAAGGATATTAAGCCACTTATATAGTTAACAAAGAAAAAAGAACTATTTAAGAAAATTAAAGGGTTATTTACCTAGAAGCTAGTTCTTAAGATCTATTAACCCAGTCTAAAGACAGTTATAGAAATAGATGTATTAGACTTTACACTAGGGGCATACTTTATATAGAAATATTAAAACGGATGGCACCTAGTAGCATACTATAATTAAAAGATAACACCACTAAAGTTAAACTATAACATCTACAACAAGGAGTTATTAGGTATAGTTATAGCACTTAAAGAATAGAGAGCATTTTTGCAAGGTATAGAGAAACTATTTATAGTTAAGACGGACTATAAGAACCTTACAGGATTCCTAATAATAAAGAAACTCAACTAAAGATAGGTTAGATAGGCGGAAATGCTTATAGAATACCATTTTGAAATTCAGCATACTAAGGGTATAGACAATGCACGAGCAGACGCTCTAAGCAGAAGGGCTGAACTACAAAGTAATAAAAAGCTATTAGGAGCTTTATTACAAAAGGATTAAGATGGATTAATTAGGTATAATTATCCAAAGATTACAGCAACCAAAGAAAGTTAGATCCATAAATCACTAAAAAGTAATTGGATATAGAAGATCTAAAAAGTATAGATAGAGAATCTAAACTCAGAGCAATATAAAAATAGAGAAGTAACGTATATGCCTAAGTCTATTACAGAAGAATTTATTAAGGAATTCTATAAGGGAATAACATAAGGACACAACAGAGCTATAGGCTTAGTATTAAGACTTTAAAAAGAGTATATTATTTAAGGAATCTAGGGACTAGCAAGACAAGTTATAAAGAAATGTTTAAATTGCTAAAGAAATAAACTAATAAGGCATAAGCCGTATAGAGGGCTATAACCTATTAAAGTACCAGAAAGACCATGGGAAGTTATATTATAGGACTTTATTATTAAATTACCAAAGTTAAGAGATCCTATTACAGGATAAGATTATAACACAATTTTAGTAATAGTAGATAAGCTAACAAAGTAGGGATACTTTATAGCATGCACTAAAGAGATATTAGCAGAAGATATCGCTAGAATCTATATAAAAGAAGTATTTATAAGACATAGAGCACTAGATAAGATTATATTAGACAAAGATCTAAGATTCATAGCAGTATTTTAGGAAGTGTTTCTAGCAGAATAAGGAGTTTGCGCAGCAATATCTATAGCGTATTATCCGCAGATGGACGGATAAATAGAAAGACTAAACTAGATACTAGAACAGTATCTAAGGTATTATATTAATTACGCACAGAACAATTAGGTATTGTTATTACTAGTTATATAGTTTGCGTATAACGCAACACCATAAGAAGGAACGGGGATATTACTATTTAAGGCGAATTACGAATACGAGCTAAGAATATCATTATCGCTATATTAAGCAAAAAAGACAAGTAGCACAGCTAAGTAAAAAATAGAGATGTTAATAAATCTTTATATAGACCTTATAGAAACAGCTAAACTAGTATAAGAATGAATAAAAAGGTACTATAACGCTAAGAGATCTAAGGGACCAGATCTTAAGGAGGGAGATAGAGTGTGGCTACTATACAAAAATTTCAAAAGTTAATAACCAAGCAAGAAGTTAGACTATATTAGACTAGGACCTTTTAAAATTAAGTAAAGGATTTTATTAGTTATATATAAGTTAAACCTACCAGCTAAAATAAAGATCTACCCTATATAATATATTGCAATGCTAGAGCTAGTATATAGGAATATTAAGCCACTAGTCTATAAGGCAGAGATATATAGAGGACAAAAGGAAGATAAATAGCAAGTCTCAAAGATTATCAGTTATAAGGACGTAGAGGACGAAATATAGTATAAAGTAAAGTAGATAGGCTATAGTAAGACTACCTAAAAACTACTAAGCAACCTAGAGAACGCTATAGGAAAGGTATAAGAGTATCAGAAGAAAGTAGGTTAGGTAATGTTAATAAGAAAGGATTACCAAAAAATGAGTCACCTAAGGGGGACCTAAGAGGAGCAATTGCTAAGCTACTTAGAGTTGTTTCCCTTATAGGAGGAAAGCTAGTCCTTTTATTACCTAGCTCATTAAGACCCTACTAAACCAGTTTTTACTCCTTAGAACAAACCTTCTTATAAACCTTTTTAAAATGGGTTAACTGAGCGAACACAACCTACTAAGACTTAAAGGAGTGACGTTAAGCCTTAAGGGCCTAAGCGGTCTCTTTAGTAGAATGGTAGAGTTTAGCGCGCGTGGCGGCTAACTTAAACTTAAGTTTTACAGTGGTAAATTAAACACGAGACCCTATAACAAGTTACTTAGGGAACTAGAAGACTATTAAGAGTTATAGGACGCGTATATTTAGCGTTAGAAATAGAGCGAACATTATAGGACGATTAAATATTTGCTTTAGTGCACTCTAAATAAGACGAGGGTTATTAAAACAAGGGACTTGCTATCGCAATACACACTAACCCCGCTTTTATATAACAAGAACACGGAGATAACATTATCTCACTAAGTAATAGTATGGCAGCCACAGTGTGAGTATAGCGTTACGCTTGCGAAGAAGAAAAAGCTTTAGGTATAATAAGTATGGATATTATACCTCTAGTGGACAACTTAGAGATATTAGAAATCTTTAAGAACGAAGATAAAGAGGAGGGAGATAGTATTATAGACGCTTTAAGTACGATATTATAACTACTTAGGGAAGAGTCGCAGGAAGCTAATTAGTTAATATAAGCACAGTCTAGGATAGATCTAGTGGAACTATGTAACAAGGAATAGTAAGTGAGTTATATAATATTATACGCAGTATATAAAGTATATGCAGTGTACGCCTATATATAATATGTATAACACATACCTTATGTATAAGAGAGGATTTCTTAGGAGTACGGTTGTGTATTTAAAGGACCTTAGTCCCTACCATAGATAGTTCTCTCCTTGTAGTAAATCTTAGAATACAGTTAGAGTTAATCTATTAGGCCACCACTCCACCAGTTATTATTATATTATTGATTTGTTCTTACCTATATACCCAGCCTAATAATAGGACCTACCGTAGTTCCTACTATAGGGTTCCGTTACATTTAACTTAATAATAAGCCAAATAAGAAGTATAACACCTATAAATAATTAAGGACCTTTAAGAAGAAGTCTGCACCCTTAAGATACCCACACTAGGGCCCTAAGACTAAACGCCTTCTTTAGGAATAAATATGTAAAACAAGAGTCCCAAACCTATAGTAGCTATTTACCCTAAATTAACTACTACATTATAATGATCTAAACAACTACTAGACCCTCTAATATTTACTAATAAATAATAAGAACTCTAATTATTTTTAAGCTAGCTTAAAAATAAGCTAACTAGTAATACTAACTGCTACCTAACTAAAGCTAACTAACTCTACTACGCCCTAAGTTAACTAGAAGGAGACATAGCTAACCTTATTAAACCCCTTTAACCAAATTTAGTATAAAGTCTAGTTATACTTCTTAAAGCTATGTATAGTAACCTAAACCACTAAGCCACTACTTAGAGAAAGATAAACTATATAACTTAAGGAACAAAAAGCCTTCTAGTATACTTCTCCAAATTTAACTGTTATGTAAAGGAAATAGGCTGGAACGACTCCACACTAATTAATAGCCTTATTAAATCCCTAAGTCCTAAACTAAAAATCTCCCTAATAGGTATAGACCTACTAGGAGCCCTTAACGCCTGCGTAAACGTTATTAATAAACAATATAATAATATACTACGCCTAACACCAAAGTGCACTCCTTAATATAATATAACAGCTCTGTAAATAACTACTAAGTTATTATCTTAGCCTAAGCATTCCAACACTATAGACATTGACTCTGGAACCCTAAAGTATACCCTACTAGGGTCCCCTAAATAAGAATAACGCATTAAGCTAGGCCTTTACTTTAAATATAGAAGCAAGGCTTATATCTTAAGATACTACTCTATTCCCATGCCCCAACACAATTTATAAACGGCTAATACTAGCAACTATTTACCGTACCAATCCTCTAGTTACAATCCCTAATCTTTATATGGCTCCAGCCCTATATCTAGTAAGCACTACTTATAAGGACAAAGTTACAGCTAATGTTTTATAGGAACCCTACCCCAGTTACCCCTAAAAGGAAGGTCTTAAAGCTAAGTCGCTCTTTTGGATAGCGCTGCCTTAGGATCTTTTTTTTTATTTTTATTTTTTTTTATATCCGTTGTATTATACTACGTACAATACTGCGCATGCAGCCTCGGACTATAGCGCTATAGTTCTATATACATAAATCCTTTCTAGGCAGCTTAATATATACTAGTAGCTATATCCTAATAGTTTATAAACCCCTAAGGGTTTATAGCTCCTTAGTAAAATACTAAGTTACTACAACTA
>Ga0307507_10001134_pt1 | contig 59088 bp, 14 predicted proteins | sample 7_EM_MG_FD_207223 | JGI IMG/M metagenome (GOLD analysis project Ga0307507, IMG submission 207223) | Populus trichocarpa ectomycorrhiza microbial communities from riparian zone in the Pacific Northwest, United States - 7_EM | ecosystem: Host-associated > Plants > Roots > Unclassified | place... | reverse complement strand
TACTCTCCCCCTTATAATAGTATAGGTGTGCATCCTCTTAAGTAAGAGGAATTCTTTAAAGATAGCTTTTATCTAGCTAGGAGCGTCCTCCCTTAAGGCCTAATCTAACTCAATAGCGTTAAAAGGTACTGTAGGTGCTCCTATAGAGGTAGTGTTCTTAGCTTCCAGGTAAATAGCTTTTATAGCTATTACTAACTAAACCACCATATCGTTAAAAACCCTTATATTTGGTAACCTTCCAGACCTTATTCTCTGCGCATAAGGAATACGTATTAATGTACTTTATACAGGCGTCCCACCCTTAGCATCACCTTAATTTAAGCGTCCCACTTAATCTTAACCTGGGCTTCCCACTTAATCAAAGCGGCCTACTTAGTCTTAACCTAGGCTTCCCACTCGTTTAGAGTGGCCCACTCGGTTACTATCTAGCCTACTTATAGTTCTCACAACTAGAGTCTCTGTCGGCGCGTTTAAGGTAGTAGGGGGAGGTGTAGGTTAGTTCACGGCTTGGCTTATAGCGTAATTCAAGTGTCCCGCTTAATCTTGACCTAGGCTTCCCACTTAATCTAAGCGGCCCACTTAGTCACTATATCTCGTAGCTTACACCTAAGGTGCTCTATAAGGGAACCTATACTTGTTTACTTTAGCATCTCCAAATAGCTTAATTGCTTGGGTATGTAGGTTTATTATCTTGAATTAACTACTCCCTTTTAACCCTATAAAAACGTAGTTAGGTTTTATTCTTAAATTATACTTTCTAGGGTGTTTCTTAAGCGTATTAATTGGATTGGCGTAACACCTAAAAACAACTAGATTCTTTAAGTTAGGAACTTATTAGGTATATGCCTTATAGGATATAATAGCACCACTATACTTATCGTCAAATGGAAGTACTAAGGTGGGTACTTAATTCTTGATCCAGACAGCATACTTAACTGCGTAGCACTAGAGTTCAACTGGTATATTTCCTTAAAATAGAAGTGACCTTATTTTATAGTTAACTATATAGATCGCGCGCTTAATTGCGCCATTGTATAAGTGCTTATATGGCGGATAAGGTTTAAAGTTAATACCCTAGGGTATTAGTTCGTCTTAAAATCTACAGCTAAACTCCCCCTTTCTATTGTCCGCTTAAATCTATATAGCTTTATTACCAGTGAACCTCTCTGCCCTTACAATAATCTCTTTAATATGTGGCAGTACCTCTTCAGTTTAGAGGGTTTTAAGAGGAATAACCTAAGTGTAGCGTATAGCGTTGTCTAGGGCTAGGAGGTAGTAGTTATAACCTCTAATTAATATACCGATTCGTCCCGTAGTATCTAGGTGTAGCCCTTAACCAGGTATCTTCTCGCACTTAATTGTCTTCTTGCTTAGTATTTCTTGCATCTTCCCAGCTAGACAAGCTTCGCACATGCTCTTACTAACTAGTACTGCTCTCTTCTTGAGCTTTATACCTAGTAAGGAGTGCTATAGCTTAAACAGGTTATTATAGTTCGTATATCCAGTTCGGCGGTGCTATAGCTTAGCATCTATTTTACTAACGTTTGGTTATAAATTGTGTGCTTCTACTATCGCATTAAATGCTTCCTAATGCTCTTATAGCACGTAGAGGTTGTTCCTTATAGTGGCCTTAAATATTGCACCTAATTTATGCTTGCCAGTAGCTTAATTGTCTGGGTTAAATATAATTAAGTAGCCTTTTTATGTAAGAGTCCTTACTAAGATCAGCTTAATTAACTTAAATAAAGGTATAAGCCAGACATCTTTTAGCTTTAGGGTACCGATTTAAACTTAACTATAGCCTATAGTAGGGACAACGGTCCTATTCGCAGTACAGACCTGTCGTGGCGTATTCCATTTCTTCAAGTATGTTAGGTCTGATTGGTCACTAGTAAAATGCTTAGTTGCTCCTAAGTTAAGAGCCTAAGCTAAAGACGTTATTATAAGCATAGCACGTTTAGGGTTAGGGTTAAGGTAGATTAAATCACTGTTAAATTCTTCCTTAGCTATTGCTACATTCCCTACTTCCTCTGCCTTAGGAGCACCTTAATCTATCTTCCTAGCATTATTAAATTGGAATTACTTGAGTAGGGGACAGTTTTTCTAGTAGTAACCTTTCTGATAGCATACTCTGCACTTATCTCTTTCTAGTCGTCTTGGCTCTTTACTTACTTAAGACAACAAGCTATGGCGATAACGCGATAAGGAATAATCAAATCTACCAGCACGGCCTCTACCCCTTATTCAACCTCGACCTCGGTTTCCCCTTCTCCCCCTAGGTTCGTCTTTCCTCTCATATACAAGTGCTGCATTTTGTACTTGTATAGGGAGAGCAGTCTCTTGCTCCTAAAGAAGGGTAATATAGCTCTTAAGGTCTCATTTATCTTATAGATACCAGGTCTTCGTATTCTACCACATAACATCGCTTAGGAGGGCCAAGAGAAGCTGCTCTTTAATATTATTATTAGTAAGTGCTTAAGGTATCAAGGCTAGATTAATCTTAAATTAATTAAGTATTTAGAGGAACTTAACGATTCGCATCTTTATAGGGTCAAATATAGTGCTATAGAACTCTCTGTGGAGTCTAGAGATATAGACCTTGTTATTAGCCTTATTAAACTTCTTTATTCCTTCCTACATTCCTTAAATATTATACGCCTTTATTATTATACGTATCTCTTCCTAATGGTTATCTCCTATTAAATTATAGATAATCTTGTTTGCTTCCCCTCGTCTTCTTCTTCCGTCAGCTAAATTAACTTAATTTAGGTCCTCTACACCAGTAATAAAATCCCAGCCCTCTAATATAATTAGGGCTGCCTTATAGGTGCGCTCCCAGTCTGCAAAGTTATCTCTATTAAAAATAATGATTTTACCGGCCTTGTGATCGTATGTAGGTGTCGTTAAGGTTAAGGTAGAGGAGGTTATTTTCGGGGTCGATTTTCGAGTCAGGAGAGGTATTGCTACCCAGGCTCATAACCTATTGGAATTACAAGGTCATAAGGTCACAGCGGAGGTGTCTTGAGGGTCTATTTAATGATAGAGATAACGCAGACGATGAATATTAATTGATTCGTGATGCAGTAGATGCGGTTAATGTCTATATAGATTGCCTGCAGACTTTGACCTCACAACGTGTCCAGAGCTTAGTCAGCATTCCTCGCTTAATTCTGACACCGTAGCCTCTTTAATGGCTCAGCCACCTGCCGTAGCGGCTCCTCCAGGCCAATAAAACTCTTATTAAGGACCTCATTTGGAAGGCGACGGCGTAGAACTCGTCACGGCTCTTTAGGTAGCTCTTGCTGTAGCTCTTAAGGTAGTTCTTGGCGTAGTTCTTATAGTATTTCTTGCCTATCTGGTATAGCAAAAATAGCTGCCAAAGCAGCGCCAGTAGCGCTTTTTACCGCTGCCCTCTTTAGGGCACGCTTTCGTAACTTTAGCTCCTCCTCTTCTTCCTCAATATCGGATATATTCTCCCAATTGTTCTATAGAACTTCGTAATCTAGAGCACTAGCACGGCGTGGTGTATCTAATAAGCCCTCGCGATACTTGTTGCCTCCCTTAAGCCTTATTATCTCTTATATATGTTAAGGAATTCTCTTAATCTATCTCTAAATTCGCCACTGTTTAAGATCATTCTAGGCCTTCCTCCATACCTTCTTAGCAGGTTTTGGAGCCATAAGTGCGCCATTCTTTGTGGTAGCTCTTTTAAGATAGGGCCATGTGGGCTTAATTATATTTATATTAAGAGAGTTGCCACACTAAAGAAGCCGCTGTACCTTATAGAGTTGGAAAAGAATATCGTAATAGGTATTAACGTGAGAGGGGGCTTTGTCCTCTTAGATAAGCGTATTAGGATAGTCCTTTTTATAAGCTTAAGCAAAAGGAATAAGCTTTGGCTTTAATATATACATAGCGTAGCAATACTAATTAACTCCTTTGCCATTACCTCTTATAAGCTTGCTATAAGATTTATTCCATTTCTATATAGGTTTCTTGCCTCTAAGATTCTTAAGTCCTGTACGCCTCATTAATATATTTAACTCCCATTTTTTCCTCTTAATATCTTCTAGCTTGGCGTTAATTTTAATAAGATCTGCAGTAGCAGTAGCTTACTATTATTTTGTCTCTGGAACCCAGATATGGTAGGGACCTTTCCTATTATATAAGAAGCAGCCCTAGAATATAAACTCTTAATAGCCCTTCCAGCGCTCTCTTATTGTAGACTTTAAAAAGCGTTTTTCTGGGGTTCGCCATATGCAGTAGCCTCTAAGACGATAGCCAAGAATAACTAAGGTTTTGTTACTCCAGATAATACACTTCTAATCCTCTAACTTCTAATCCTTATACTAAAGGCAGAACTTAAGCCTATCCTTCTTTATTTTTGCGCTTAGGCCTAGCTTGCATATTAGCTTTGTCTTTCAAAAGTTTATAAGCTTAAGGATTCGCCATACTATGGTGGCACTAAGGTTAACCTTAAGAGCGAGTTAGGCGGTGGATTTTTCTCTACTATAACGGTTATAACGAACCTTATTAATAACCTCTTAAATCTTTGCAGACGTACGTTTTAAAGGACAACCTATTTGGGCCAAATCTCTAAGATAGATGTTAAGGGTTTTGTGGTCTTTAGTTTTATTAAAGCTGCGTAAACAAGCCTTCTAAATAAGCTTCCTAATTGTAGCTTCGCTCATACCACAAACAGCGGTAATTTAGGCGTTTGTTAACCCAGAAATCTTCATAGTTAGGGCCTAAGCCCTAGTGGCAATATTGTAATAATTAACCATAATAAATAGTAAGAAATTAATCTATTTTGAAGACTACATAGTGTAGTATTAAGAGGAGGGCTAAATTATTGGCAACCCCGCCATGCGCGCCAAGCCTCGCTTGCGCCACACTAAGCCACCATAGGCTAGCGTGACAGGGGGGGCGATCGAAACTTTTAAACACTGCCTCCGTATATCCTTGCTATATAAGAGCCGTATTATAACACCTATATATAATTAATATACTGCCCCTAAGGATTTCAGCTCCTATATAAACCAAAAGCAGCTATACACGTGTGCTTTATAATTAGTAAGGCTATTAGCCTGTCTATATAGTTATAGCACACAGTTAATCTAGATATTATAGTTATAACAATCTAGACATATAGGGGACTAGTATAAATTATTAATATATATAACCCTAGGGTTAAAGGGGTCCTATAAATAGAGAATATTATATTAGTAATAAGCCTACTAGAAACTAAAGACATGAAGTCTATCCTATTAGGAGATATAAACCTCTATTACCTATGGTAGGGGGGTATCTATATTACTGCCAAATAATAGGTAGAGTGCCTACTAAGAGCTATAAATATCTAGGGCCTTAAACTAGCCACCCCCCTAGGAGTAATTATATAGCAATAAAGCACCGCTAGAAGTATAATTAATCTTATATTTATAGACGAAGGCCTATATTAGAGACTTAAAAAATACAACCCTAAAGAAGAATAGGTACTCGCCTTAGACTATATCCCTATCTAAATATAGCTAGATCTAGATATTAAGGCGCAACTAAATAGCAAAAGATATACAATAAGGAAGCTTAAGATAGACAGCTTCCTTAATATAGTTAAACAATAACTTTAAGACCTAGAAGAAATCCACCCAATACTAAATAAATAAGGCTTATTAGCCATCCCTAAGAAAATTAACTAAAGACTAGAAAGGATCTAGGCAGCAATTAAAAATAGGTTAGAAGAGCACTGCCTAGTCTTATAACTGGGCCCCTACACGTAATACGCGTGGTCTATATAATGCGCGGTTCTTATTACCAGCTAATAATAAGCAAAAAGGAAATATATAAGTAGTTATAACCCTAAAGATAAGAGATAATATAAGGACACAAGAAACTAGTTAAAGAATACCCTAAAAAAAGAAGTAAGGAATAACTGGAGACGGTTTATAAATAAGTATACTTTTAACTTAAGCCTCCCCCATAATAAGGGCCTTTGGGCTATAGTAAAATAGATAAAGAAAAAGGTAGGGCGCTTAGTAGAAGACTTATACCTACCACCCCTATAAAGGGCAGGGGAGTTATAGGCCACTAGTAACAATAATAAAAAGGTAAAGATCCTTATAGAAAGGTTCTTCCCCTAACCGGCTCTAGTAGACCTTAGTAATATTATAGGTAAAATACTAGTAACTTACCTATGGGTTAACAGTGATATAATAATAGAGGAAATGGCCAGAACTATTAGCCGCCTTTTAAATAATATAGTACTAGGACTAGATGGGATACTAAATAAGGCCTTAAAGACCTATAGACTACTTATAGCACCTTAGCTTATAGATGTAGCTAGAGCATGCTTTACTATAGGCTATTACCTATAACTTAGAAGATCTATAATAATAGTTATTCTATAAAAAGAAGGTAAAGTAGATTACTTAATCCTAGAAAGCTACCGCCCTATTGCCTTAGAAAACACCCTTAGTAAGATCTTAGAAAGAGTAATAGCGGACTATATAGTAGATACGGCCGAGGAACACGCCCTACTATTATAAAGTCAAATAGGGGCAAGAAAAAACCGCTTAATACTATTAGCACTTACGTTACTCGCCGCCACTATTAAATCTGCATGGGTAATACAAAAGGACTTTATAGTATTAATGCTTAGCCTAGATATTAGTAGTGCCTATAATAACATAACCTATAAGCGCCTCCTATATATCCTTAGGGCAAAGGACTTCCTAGAATAAACTATATAATTTATTTAAGGGTTTATAGGTTAGAAGGAAATATTACTAGTCTTTAGCGGATACTAGAGCCCCCCTATTACAGTTACAACAGGAATATTATAAGAATTACCCCTCTCGCCTATACTTTTTCTTTTCTTTATAAGTAACCTACTTAACTCCTTTAAGGAAGGGGCGACCTAGGGGATAGGCTTTATTAATAATATAAACCTAATTATATATGGGCTAATAGCCGTAGAGAACTGTAGAATATTAGAGAAAGCCTATAATGCCTATATAGAATGGGCAAGACGATATAGAGTCTAATTCTTACTAGAGAAATACTAGCTAATTTATTTTATAAGAAAACATAACTAATCTATAAATCTCTAGTATATAATCCATATTTAAGGCTTTGGGGGCCAACTAGTTTAAGGCCTAAGGGTATTAGGAGTATAGGTAGATAGTAAGCTCTAGTGGAGCGTATATACGTTATAAGCAGCCTATAAGGGCTAAGCATAGTATATTACAATGTCTAGAATTGTTAATTCTATATAGGGTCTATGCTTCTAGAGGTTACGCCTACCATATATAGCAGTTGTCCAGCTAACCATAATATATAAATCCAGTGTTTGGGCCATAGGAGAAACTAAGAAAGGCCCCCCTAAATTACTCCTTAAACCACTCTAAAAGGTCCAAACAGCATACCTTTAGAGTATAATATGTAACAGTGCAGTGTGGGTAAATTGAATGAGCAACTTTATTGTAAATCTATGGAAATCAAGTGAACTAAATACATGAAAGTAGACCCGGAACTCCGTAGTCTATGACTCAATATTTGACCGTATCCGAGACATACGAGGGTATCGTCGATCATGTCTCGGAGCCTCTTAGGCGACGATCTTGTGTCTCAGCGTAGTGCTGGTGAACTGTTACATAATAGGTGGGTATAAGTAAACGGCCACAGCACTGCTTAAGAAGGAAGCAAATATCCCCCCCTATAATTATATATTAAAGCTGCTATAATATAAAGGGTATAAAAGAAGCGCAACTCTAAGGTTATAAAGTATATTAAGACACGCCTAAATAAACTATAGAGGGACCCTAGGGTGCCCTATAGGAGAGTAAACCAACAACCCTAAAGTAGGGAAGATATATTAGAGAAACAGGTGGAAAAAGTAGAAGAAGAATAGTGCCGTATTAGGGCCTAGGCCTATATAGAGGAGGAAGGGAGATGCGTAAGAGTCTAGTAAAGATAATAGTAAGAGATAGAAAGGAGCTAAAGTAGAGTATAAAAGAGTACTAGGAAACTATCTACTGTAATATAATACTGGCTAGACTAATACTAAAGAGGTATAGAGGCTATCTTAGGCAAAAGGAACCTAAGCCGTAGCATAATTAACGCTATAGGGGATAAACACTTAAGGGCTCTAAGAAGGCCTAATAAAGGCAGAAAATATAATGGCAATACTCTTAAGAATAGAAATAATAGGACTAAAAGATTGGCTCTACTAGGTAGGTGTTCTAGTAGGCAGCCTAAGATGCAAATATAGCTGGCTAAGATAGACACCAAAACACGTAATACTGTTATGCCCCTTATGCACTAGCTAAGAAGTAATACTCTTAGCAGCTAGTATAGAGAATTATAATATACTGCTCTCAATATAAAAAGGTCTTAAGGCGGTTACTCAGTGGCTTATTAACCAAAATATACTAAACCAGTTCTGGGTTGTAAAGGGGCGAGTATTAGGCGCCCCCTAATAACTCTACAGTAGTAGAGTAAAGTTCGCGATACTAGCGCATCTATAGGCTTATTACAGCAGTAGTGATTTCTAAAGAGGTTAAAAAGTAAGGTAGTAGAGCACTATAGGTGACTCGTAGGCGCTAAGTAGGCAAGTTCTAAAAGGCAGGGAGATGGATTACGGGGTTTTCTTAAGAAGAGTTTTCTCCCCATATATAAATAAGGAGTAGTCCGTGTGGGCCTAATAGGGATCCGAATCAGACGTTAAGCAATAAATAATTATTATATATTTAACCAAATATTAAAGTAGGATATCTATTTTTGGCTAAGGATTATATTATAGAACCCTAAGTCTAGGATATAGAAGGGGATACTAAACTAGCGTTATCTATTAATAGTAATATATAGCTTTAAGATATGGATAACCGGCTTCCTAGCTTAGCTATTATAGCCTTTTACTTAAATAGGCTTCTCTAGTTAGGTAGCATTTATATTTAAGAACTTAGCAATATCATTTATATAAGCAGTATTTATAAAGGCAAAGCTATTTACTCTAGTGTTAATAAGGGCATTTATATTAACTCTATATCTATTTTAAGATACTATATATAGAACTATAAAGTGTTTTCTACCTATTAGCTAACTTAGATTAATCTCTTTAAGATCAATAAGATACCCTAGGGGGGAGTTTTTCCCTAGGGTTCTTCTTTTCCTAACTTATTAGATATTTCTTCTTTCTCTATCTCCTTAATATTACCTATATCCTTTAGCTCTGGGCAGGATATAGTAAAGTAATTATCCTTTCTGTAATTAAAGCATATAACTATAGTAGGGTTAATTAGGGTATTGCGATAAGTATTAATTAAAGGCGTAGTATATGGTAAGTTGGGCGAGGCTTATGGGTATATAGTTATAACTGCTTTTAGTGTAAGGGTGGTTATAATTTATCTTCTAATGCTAGCTCCTATTAGTGTAGTAGATAGGTTCCGGTTGCTATAAGACCGCTTTAGTTAATTAGAATAAGTATTAATTTGTTTTAGTTCTGAATTTAGTAATAAATATTAGGCTGCAAGTCTTTAGTAAGTTGGTAGGTTATTTAAGGCTACTATAATCTTCTCTTATAGTTGGACCGTTAGCTTATTATATAGGTCTAAATAGTAGTTTTTAGGGGGAACCTAGCCTTTACCTGCTAGGTATAAGAACTATGTCTAGAACTTAGTAAAGAATTAGTTCAATTTTATTATTAGGCGGTTATAGTTATAATAGGTATCCTATACCTTATTTAGATTAATATAAATAATAGCTAGATGCTATATTATTTTATTAATAGATATAAACCAAATAGGTAACTCGTTCTTAAACTTGGCCTAGAGGTATTGCTAGGTATCCCCAATAGTTTAACTAAAAAGGTAGAGCATTTTAGCTTTTTTAGAGAGGAAATGGTTATAGTTAATATAAAGCTTTCCTCGCACCTAAATTCTCTAGTTTTTAAAGGTTAGGTCTACGCTATTTAATAATAGTAGGGGGTTAGGAAGCTTAACGGACTTTAATTGCTTTATTATTATATCCGTACTCTTTAGTATATTACATTTGGTTAAGTAAATGGGTTAATTAAGGCTTTATAAGGGGGAGGCTGGGCTATTTTATAAGGTAGCAAGGCTTTCTAGGATCTCCTTTGGAGTCTCTTATATACTTTAGGCTTAAAGATAATTGACCTTCTAATTAGCTGCAAGGGCATAAATCTGCTTGTGTATACCTATAATATTATTATTATCTTTAATTTCTGATCCTAATTGGATCTTATATTCCTCTTTGGTAGAGGTAAGTTTTTTAGATAAGCTTGCTTTAGATGCCATTATCGGCTTCCTAAGGTTTATTAGAATTGTATAATTTGGTTTTAATTCTGGGGTTCTTTTAGGGGTGCAGGTTAAGTATAGTCTGGCCTATAAAGTGGGATATTATTAGGGCCTTCTTAGGCGTAGTAGTGCGAGTTTTTTAATGTCTAAGTATAACGCGTTAACGCGTTATTGTAGACAAAGGTCTTCTTTTAGGGTGGGATATTATTAAGGCCTTCTTAGGCAATATAGGGAGAGCTTAGTATAATATAATGGGCTTATATAAATACTTCTGAACTAAAGCTTATAGATTGCTACTATATAAAAATATTAAGCTAAGGAGAAGAAAGAGAAGAAGACTGTTAAAGACTAATAAGATATAAGTGGTTGCTAAGGCGCCAGTATCAAGTAAGCCAATGGCGATTTTCTATGCCGGGCATGGTAAATCTTAATTGGTTAGCTCTATAAGTAGTGCTAGCAAATTGTCTAGAAATGTGGCAAATTGCCCCGGAACGGCAATGTAGCAGGTAACGCGCTCTAACATCGTTATACTAGGCTTATAACTATTACGAAGTGTATATAGAGCAGTTCATTAATAAAATGGGTTAATTAATTAATGATCTTGACTTAATCGTTAATTAATGCTTCTAATAAGCCCCTAGGGCTTTGAGCTACGAAGAGACTTTACTATATATGGGCTCCGTGCATATAACTCGTGTACATAACCTACGCCTTTAGAGAATATAGATTATCTAACAACTATAGTCTTTAAATAGTAAGTAATAGGGTACTATTTTCTATCTAGCTACTTCTAGGAGTAAACGCTAGCTATTGCACTATTTAAGGCGTTAGTTTCTAGTATTAAGGGCCGTTTTAGGTAAAAATAGACGAGTAAAGAAGTAGAAACTGGCCGCTTTTTAAGCTTATTAAAGGCCTACTTATATACAGCATTAAAATAGATAGGCTACTTTTTTTTAGTAAGGCAAATAAGAGGTTAAGTAACCCTACTATAGTTCTTAATAAAGCGCCGGTAAAAGTTATATAAACCTAAAAACAATTATACCCCTTTTACGGTCTATAGGGGTTTCTACTAGTTAATTCCGGCCGTCTTTTCTAGGTCTACCTTAATTCCGTCTATACTAATAATAAACCCTAAGTACTTTATACGCTTAACACTAAATTCTAACTTCTTAATATTAACCTAGAGGCTAGCTTCCTAAAGCCGTTACAGGACTTTATAAATATATTCCTTATATTCTAATTTGTTCTTAAAGTAAATTATAATATTATCTAGGTAGGCTGTATAGAAATCATTAAGGTAATTAAATAGTATATTATTTATATATTGCTAATATATAGCCGGTCCGTTAGTTAGTCTAAAAGGAAGTACTTTATATTTATATATTCTGTAACAGGTCTAAAATATAGTAAAATCTTTTAATTTAGGGTCTATTATAATCTAGTAAAAGGCCTAACGGATATTAAGCTTTATAAAGATTTTAGCCCTACTTATTTAGGCTAAAGTCTCGTTAAGTAAAGGCAGTAAGTAGCGGCCCTTATAGGTTATATTATTAAGTTTGCGGTAGTTAATACAGAAATAAAGTCCTCTATTTGGCTTTTTAATAAAGAGAATAGGTAAGTTAAAAGGGGCTTAACTAGGCTTAATAAAGCCCTTATCTAGGTTATTAATAAGGTACTACTTTATAGCCTATAATTTGGCAGTAGACTACTAATACAAGGGGCTATAGCTAAGGGTGCCTTCCTTACCTAGCTTAATCTTAATCTTATAGTCTTATAGTTAGTAAGATAGAAATATATTAGACGCTGCTTTAGAGAATATATCTTTAAATTTCCGGTATTGCTAGGGTAGTTTTTGTTCTACTAGCTCCTTATCTATAAGCTTACTTTCTTATCCGCTAAACTTATTTTTCTGTTCCTTAATTATTTAATTAATTTTGTATAAGCTGGTAGTAAAGGCAACGGTATTAGGTTAGACCAAGTTCTGGTAAAATCCTATAGCGCTAATATAGCAGATATTAACTAGTGGGAGGCCCGTAGGTTTCTTTATAGGTTTTTCCTGGGCCGTATTTTATAATATAGGGTTTATAATCTTCTTTAGTATACATTCTATTTTCCATAAGTTATCCTTCTAGTCTATTAGTTTAGTATAGCGTCTAGTATTTCTAGCCTTTCTTTATAGCTAAGTAGGGTCTAAGCTAGCTGGCTTATTACTAGCTTCCTAAGTTCTTAGTACAGGTGGCGTAGTATATATAGTTTAGGGGCGGCGTAAGATGCGGATCTGTTACGGATTAAGCTATATATCCTTTTTAAAAGCCAGGTCCCTATATATCGCATCGGCCTAATAAATGGTATTTATCTATAGTTATATAAGATTTTCTATTATAATACTAATTTCTTTTATAAAGGAAGGCGTTAGGGGTATAGTATTAGGCCGGATAAGCCGTCTATTCCGTCTATTAAGCTATAAACCTAAATAGGCTAACTACTTTCTCCCTAAGATTATATTATAGCTTTTAAGGTCCGTAATAAAGAAGAGGATATTATACTACCTCTATCTATTAATATAGAGGTAAATCTATAAAATACTTATAATGGGTTATTCTACTTATCCGTTATACCTATAAATAGAAATTAGTTTAAGCTAACCTTTTAGGGGCGCGTTTAAAAAGTTAGCTAGCTTTGTAGTATACTCGGTGTCTATTAAGGTAAAGGTATTTACTTTAGAGCTAGCTAAAGCAAAGGCTAAAACTTAATATCTATTGCGAAATAAAGTATAAGAAATAGTGCAGCTTTTTCCACTAATTAGCTGTCCTAGATTAATACGTAATATATTAATCCCATTTAACCCTAAAGAGGAGTCTTTCTTTAGGGTCTCTCTTTTTCTAACTTTATACTATTCTTCTAAATTAATAGAACCTTATCCGCTTTTACATTTATAAGGTAGTCTTTTATAAAGTGGTTTTTCTAGCCGTATAAGAAGTAAGCTTCTCAGTTACTAAGGCCTATCTATAGGGGTTACTATAGATAGGCCGAGTAAACGCTAGGCCCGTAGTAAGACTAGCTATACAGCTGGCGTAGTAGGCGTTATAGGTCGTACTAGGGTATTATAGGCCGTTCTTATATTACTTATAGCTTAATTTAAGGGATCTCTAGCCTTTATCTAATTAGCACATGCCTTAATTTAATAGAGGCCTTAGTTAATAACCAGGCAGTAGTCCGTAAGTTCTTTTAATATCTATATAGTAGTAAAAACTAGAAATACGGCCCACTATAGGTCTAGGGTAAGCTTATTAAAGAGGTCTAGTAGTAGGTCTTCTTAGGGAATCTGGGCCTATTTAGCTAGGTATAAAAATAAACAAGTCTAAAAGGCTAAAAAGGTCTCCGTTGTTTTTATATTTAGGCTTTTATAACTAAGGTGGGCATTCTATACCTTAAAGGGGTCCTTATAGATAGAGGATAAATAGTTAATTTTTTTCCTTAGAGATAAAGGGGTCTATTAAGTCTTTAGTATATTACGGGCGTAAATACGTCTAGGTATCCCCGCTAGTACGGCTAAAGATATAAGCTATTCTAGCTTAGGGGGTGGGGAAATAGTTAGCATTAACTTTAAGCTTGTCCCGTAATTAGAGCTTCTAGTTATTAAATATTGAGTCTATTTTATCTATAAGTAATAGGGGGTCCGCGACCTTTGCTAACCGCAATAGTGCTATATAGGCCTTCGAGGATTTACTAAGGCGCTAAAATAGGGCCTAAAGGACTATAGTAAGTCTCTAGGCGTCTAATAATAACTTATTAGTAGATATAGGGTATCTCTAGCTTTAAGTAGCTCTTATAGTCGTTTAATTTTAGTATTAGCTGCTATAAGCTCCGCCTAGGGGGTTAAGATAGTAATTGTTTTATTATTAGAGGTATTTAAGGGTCCTATAGTTACTTTGCTGGCTACTATATTTCTTAGTATAGTAGCATATGCGTTAGGTAATTTCGGGTAAAAATAATTTTTTAGGAGTAATGGTCTATACATGTCCTATAGGCCCTTTTCTAAATCCTATCCTTTAGGTTCTAGTAATAGCCTTTAGGCTTAATTCTCTGTTCCTATCCTTATCCTATTTATAGTCTATAAATATCTATAAATATATTTAAATTCCTCCTTAGGAGAAAAGAGTAGAATAAGCTTTAAATAATATTGTGGATTTAGTTAATTAAGGCACGGGCACCGCAAAGGAAGGGCGCCAGCCTATATAATTAGTAGTCTATTAATAAGGATCTAAAGCTAAAGAAAGAAAAGGAAAAGACAAGCAGTGCTATTTAAAGATATAGTAGCTATGTTCTTAAGTCTTCGTTAGGGCTCACCCTCCCAGCAAGAAAATTTTTCCTATCGCCACCACGTCGCAGCGCCCGCGATGCACTGCTATATACGTCTCTGCGTTTGCTCTAATAGTCTATCAGCACGATCCTGATGGAATACTAATAGTGCTGCTAGGTTCCTAAGCTCCACTACGTGGAGGTGCAGAGTCCGATTTCTTAGAGCCTAATAATATATTTATATTAATAATTAAACCTATAACGCCTATATTCTAGATATTAATTGCCTAAATTAAAGCGACTACGCTTCTTATTATAAAAGAAAACGGCTTAGAAGTTTCTAAGTACGTTATAGGCATAATATTATACCTAGCGTTAGCCAATTAGATAGCTTACTATTACACTCTTCTAAAGCTCCCTTTTAGATTAGTTTATTACTAAAATACTTTATAGGCCACTAAGGATTATACTAAAAGACGTACGTAAGGTTACCTAGTCTTAATTATATTTGCTAAGGTTTAATATTAATCTAGTATATAAAGTAATATTAAGTTCTAATAGAGAGGTTTCTTTTCTATACTCCTTTTGCGTTAACTTTTAGGTAGTAGGCTCTTATTTTTCTAAATCCTCTACTTTTAGTCTATTAACGTCTTTTTAGATAAGGACTCTATCCTTACTTAGGAGTCTCCTACTACTTTTCTTATCTATTTTAAACTTTTTGTTCTCTCCTCTTTATATATACATATTAGTTATTAAGCCTATATTAGCTTTAAATGGCATTTTAAAACGTTGTTAAATAGGGGATTTAAGTATACCGTCTAGCCGCTTAGTAGTTAATTTAGTAATTTAATTTTGTAGAGATTAAAGGTCCTTTACCGTTTTAGATATCCTTAGCATTTAAGGGTTTATATTTATAATTAATTAATTAATTTCTAGGCTCGTAGAGGGCCCTATATATAGTAGAGTTTTTAAAATAATTATAGGATTATATAATAGAAGACCTATAGCTTTTAGGCGTTATAAATCGTCTTATAAGCGAACGCCTTTTCGCGCGCCGTTAGGTAGAGCTTTATAAAATACTCCTTATTTACCCCTATATAGCTATATTAAAATAGGAAAGAGAATAGGATTAAATATACAACAAACTGGAATCTAGGACCCTATATTGAAATTATAAACATAGAGCGTTATGCAGTCTATAGGGCCCTAGAATTGTTAGAAAGTATATATAGAGCAGTTTATTGATAAAATGGGTTGATTAATTAATAATCTTGACTTGATGGTTGATTGACCTTCTCTTGGGGCCCTAGGGCTTTAAGCTATAAAAAGATTTTATAGTGCACGGGCTCCGTATATGTAATTCGTGTACGTCACCTACGCCTTTAGAGAATATAGATTATCTAATACATCCCCTTAGCTTTAAACTCTATAAGGTTAAAGCTAACTACCTTCTTGTGTTTATTAATGAGTTAATTAAACTATAATCTTATTTAAATCCTTCTGTCTTACTCTAATACTGTCCCTTAGGTCCTCTAGTTACTTTTCCTTAGCTAGCCGTTCCTTAATATCTACTATTTTAATTATATTAACGAAGCTTTAAAACCTCTACTTGGGTAGGGCCTTTATAAGTCTATTAGCAATTATCTCCTTTATTACTATTTATTAAAATAATACTTGTCTTATTGCGTATTCCTAATATAGCTAGTGTTAATAGATATTAATATATTAGAGCTTTGTAATTAGCTTTACCGTATTTTCTATAATTAGTTAAAGTGTTTAGGTATTATTATATTTAATAATTAAGGGCTTGTTTAGCCTTAACGTTATTACTTTAAATAGCCTACTAATAAAGATGGCTTTTTTTACTATCTATAATAGGGCTAATAACTTAGCTTCTATGCTTGACGTTATAACTATACCCTGCTTATTTACTCTCTAGATAATTAGTCCCCTAAATAGCTTTATAATATATCTTTATAAGCTCTTTCTATTAACGGAGTTGTCTATAAATAATGTATTACTAGTATAGATAAATAATTGCGCTTTACTTTTACCGTCTCTTCTGTTATCTTGTCCTTTATTATATATTTCTTTGTTTCTCCCTCTACTGTTTATTCCTTCCTTATCTCCTCTATAGTAGATTGCTCTGCTCCTTATGCTATATAGGTACTAGATTACTCTATCTACCGCTTAATAATGCTTTTAGCTTAGGTTCTAATTAAACCTTACTAGCTATAATACCGTAAAAGCAATATCCGGACGTATTATAGTGGCTATATAGAGTACTAAACCTATTTTTCTCTAATATAGTATTATTGTCGGAATGTTAGTTATGTGACGTGGTTACAGGACCACGAAGCAAGACTAGCTAATCTGACCTTGGAGCAAACCCCTATTTTCTAGACAATAATTAACTACTAACTTCAACACCGCATACGTACCACTATAAGTGATATTCGTGCACGTTAATAATGCGAGTATACCAATACTGATTAGTAGACGTATAGATTAGGAAATACGCAATAGCAAAGCTTGAGAAATAGCACTACTTACCCAGTGTTTAATGATCGCAGAGCTATCGCCCTATTTTAGTTAAAGGAGAAAGCTACGCATAACCTTAAAGCTTAAGACTATGTATTTGCTTAACCGCTAACGCGTTTAATCGCCTAAAGAATTGTATCTTTGCTAAGAATTATCTTTAGTCTTTAAAACCTTAAAGCTTAAGACTATGTATTGGCTTAACTGCTAACGCGTTAGATCGCCTAGAGTTTTATTACTAGGACACGTATACACCCCTATACCCTTAACGCCCTTACCTTAATACCCTTACCTTAACACCCTTATACCTACCCTTATATATACAACCATAGCACTAATGGAGGAAGAATGGGCCGCGAAGGCTAGTAAATATAGATATGGAATTGATGCAAACGAGGCTACAAAGGACGAACTGATAGAGTTCGTAGAAACGATGATATATCTATACGAGACACAAGACCTTATGGATAATGACTTATAGGCCGTCTTTTAAGAGTAGTTTAAGGGATTTACAGTGGAGAGCTTTAAGAAGATACGCACAGATATTAAATCTAAGCTATAGAGACATCTCCTTAAAAGAGGTGTTTATGTAGGCAAATATAACAGTAGAGTTACTATATCTGAGCTGCTATTTGAAGTCATACAACAAGAAGAACTATATTAATGGACAGATGAGGAGATTATAGTAACCATTGAGGAGTTAGCAGAACCACTGGCTACAAGAGTACTGCGAAACAGGCTAAACCATACTCGCAACAGTTTATTAGCTCAGCCTATAGCTATAGCTACAACGCCGCCTAGAACGCAGATACCTACCCCTACAACACCTTAACTATCTGTTGTATCTATACCCTAGTAAGCTGCACTAATCGCTACCTAGTAGCAGCCGTAGTAACCGCAGCAGCTATATATATATATACTACCTAAATCGGCCGTGCCTAGTGTGGAATAAGGACCTGGGCAAGGACCTGGATATAGCAAAGAGGTAGCCACAATTGTAAAGATCTATATAGACGACCAAAAGTATAATAGAGTTAGTGACAGCTTTAACTTTAAGTTAACTATCTTCTATAATATCTGCAAGAGATCTGGCTTACCACTAGAAGGATACGTAGTGGCATTCCCTAGTATACTAAAAGGACTTGCTTAGGACCACTACTACAATAGCGACCTTGAGTTAAGACCTTTTACTAAAGCCTGCAACTATATATAACAGTTCTTTAAAGGGCCAGAATACTACTGTAAGAACCTTATAGAGTGTAACAGTATAACCCTTTAAGGAGTTATGGATGAGAGCCCTAATAAGTTAATCTATTAGAACTTCTAACTGCTTATAGATAAACTGCTAAAGTAACGTTATAAACTATACCCAGACTTCCGTATAAACCGCATTCTTATAAATAAGTTGGTTACTGCTTGCTAGGGAGTGCCAGCATGCCGTATTGCTGTCTTTAACCCTTTAAAAGACCTTTCTTAGTTAATTAGCAAACTACAATCCTTTATTATTATGTGGGAAAAAGAACACCCCTTATAGGCCCTAATAAGACCATCTTACTAAGCCTTTTTTACGGATTGACGCTACTATTAAAACAACTAGAGTCGAGACCAAAATACTAATTGCTATGGTAGCAATCGCTCTTATAGAACTAATGGCAGACTAAAGGCTAAGTGCTATATCTATAAGAAGGAGGACTGCCGTTTGTGGAAATACTTAGAAGAGGAGCGTAGTCGGTCTAGAGACAACTATAGGAGACGCTTTATTAATATTAAGGGCTGTAATAAGGGTAACTTTAATAACTACTTTAAGTAATATATTGCTGCTTGTAAAAGAGATAAAGATGAAGATTTAGACTTTAAAGCCTATATATAAGACGCTAACGATTCTGGGAGCAATGCTGGAGAACCTAATAATAGTTCTGCCTATATTACTACCTTTAGAATACTTACTATAGAGGAAGTAACCTCTATAAGCGTAGAGCTAGCTAATAAGGCTTATATACACCTGCTTATGGCTTTAGAACTTACCATAGAGTCTACTATAAAACCTTATACGGAGACTAACCTATTTGCCTATAATATGACTACAACTATAGCGTTATAATATACCTTAACGGTCTTTATGGGAATTATAATTAATATGGGTGCTTCGCGCAAGTCTATAGCTAGCTATGGCCAATTCTAAGCCCTATAGGCTGTTGTCAGATAATCTGTATTCTCTAAAGGCGTGGGTCACGTGCACGAGTCACGTGCACGAAGACACGTCACTAAAGACACGTCAGATCAAGGTCAAAAAGACACGATCATCAAGATCATCAATCAATCAACCCATTTCATCAATGAACTCATCTATTTGAACTTCGTGACAGTTATAAGCCCGGTCCGCCGACTCAAGAAGCTATCCAGCCATTACTCAGTCATTTAAAGAAATTCTACCTTATTGTTAGACTCTAACACCTCATCGTCAAGACGCAGACTCTGACAGAAATCCTACCTCAATCATCACAGGACGAGATTCCACGAGATTCCACGAGATTCCACAAGATTCTACGGAATTCTACCTCATTATCAAAGGACGACCCTAATGACAAGGACGATCCTGACAATAAAATACCATCTCAATTCCCCATCTACCTATCAGTCAAAATGACTCCACTGATGTTGAGTTCGTCTACCACGATCATCCTCAATAAGCCAGAACACTAGGAGCAATGGATCTGGCAACTACAAGCCCTTATAGATTAGCAAATTTGGGCCTATATTAACCCAGCTACAGAAGCACCTTAAGAAGGTCTACTTAAAAAACCACCTCTTCCAAAAGTCACAGATTTCAACGAGAATGCAACTATATATGCATAGCTCTCGACGAATCAACAGAGAGCGTACAAGAATAGCAGACAATACTACAACTAAGACATAAAGTACTTCCTGAAACAGGAAGAGCATCTCTAATAGATCCGCACCTAGATTACGTCTATAGTATTAATTTAGAAGAAGCTACTGCTCGACCCTTCTCTCACAGTTAAGAAATAGCTGATTTGGTTAAAAGAAGACACTAAGCCCTTAAAGAACTTTATAATAAGGAAGGTACAACTATAGTATACAGAATTACTCAAGGGACTTAAGTAGGCAAAAATTACCTAGTAGCTTAACCGATGGGAGCATGTAATAAAGATGGCAAAAAAGTATAGTCTTCTATAGATCAGGGATCCCAATAATTGATGTAATTATAATCGACACCTAGATTTCAATTATCTGATAATTAAGGCCTTCGATTTCGATTATATTATATAGATTATAACCATTATATAACAATTACCTAATACACTAAGGAGAAGTTAGTAGGAGCGCTTAAGTACAGAATAAAAGCCTATGGAAGTCTCTACTTACTGCCAATTGCCACTGCGCCTGCTAGATATCTAAAAGAGGAAGTCGGTAATAGACTTCTGGTGTTAGTTATACTCCTATTTATCCTCTGGCAACTCAATTGGGTTATTAACCGTATTGCCCTCTATCTTATCCAGTCCTTCAATATCCAATACCTTAGCGGCTATATTAATTGTTATAAAGCCACCTGCCTTTACTACCTGACAAATCTAGCTCTTTAAGCACTCTGTTTATTCTACTACCTCCGCTCTAAGCCTTAAGCGTTGCCATGATATTATTTAACGTGCACCAGAAAAAACTCGCTTAAATTTGGCCGACATAGCAGGTATAGAGAGGATATTAATAGCTATATGTAAGAGCCTTAGCCAGAGTTTTTGTTATAAAGGCTTAAGCCACTAGCTAAGTAAGGAGTTGGTAATTAAAGTTAAAGAAGTTGCCTGCTAAAAGCTAGTGACGTTAATTATTGTAAATAGTAGAAAGGTGTGCAAAAGGGAGGTTTGACTTACTGTAATAAAGCGCTTAAATTTATTATTAGTAGAGGTTCGCTCTAGCTGCTTTTTATACTTCTACCTCTTATATATGTTCTTAATGAGATCTGGATTAGTTTACTAAACTTGCTTACTGTTAACTGGCTTATATTTATACTCTTTCTTCTAAAGGCTCTGTGCTGCCTTAATTGCTTGCTTAATTATACCTAGATCTCGCTCCTCTAACGCCTACTAGTAATTATCTAGATATCTCTTTTAAAGCGTTAAATTAAGAAGAAGTGTAAAGGCGTAGGTAGAAGTCTTATTAGTTAGCTTATAATACTTATTAAAAGCAAACTATATAGTTAAAAGCGACGCTAAGAGGTTTATGTTAGCAGTATATTCCTTCTGCTTGCTTTTAATGTGTTTAATAAGGAAATTTATACTCTATAGAACCTTATCTAGAGTTATTAAGTCGCCTTTTAAGGACTTTATTATATCCTTAAAAGGCCCTAAGATAGTAATAGTCTCGCGGATAGTGTCCCATTTATTATGGCTAAGGTTATTCTTCTATATAGAGTCCCAGTTTTTGTTAATAAAGACATAAATAGCGGTTTTAAGCTTAATGGCTAACTCTAGTATAGTAAGCCACGAGTTCTACCTTATATTATTATTATAAGAAAGTGTCTTCTTAGTAAGCGCTAGGAAGGCTTAATATTGCTCTATTAAACGCCTTAACTATATAGTAATGTTATGGATTTTGCTAAGGGCTCCTATTTCTTACTATTTGACCTGTGTAGCTTTGTCTTAATTATACTTATATTCCGAATGGATATTTGCTAGTTGCTCTTCTTATTAGAGTTATTTAGCTGCCTAGATTATAACCTTAATAGCTTCTTTATCTTTATGGAAAAGGAAGGCTTAAATAGTAAGGTTAATTATATAGCCTATATATTAAATTTAGTGTTAAGTAGCTAATTAGGAGGGGAAGTGCTTTTGGATTAAATGGCAAAGCTTATTATTACTGCCGTAATTGTTACCTATTTGCCGCTAGAATTAGATAGAGATCTAGATTAATTAATAAAAGTGTACCTATTATATAGCTAATCTGGCTTTCCTTAATATTAAATTCTTCTAATACCTTAATTAGTACCTCTGCCTGCTCCTTACTACTGTGAGACTCCTTATGCTCCTGTAGAGCAAGCGTTACCTTTAAAAGATGGCCAGCTTTGTTAATAAAGTAAGTAGTTACTACCTAGAAAGCTGACTTATTTAGAGCCGTCCAACAGTTAGTTATAAAATGGACTTTTAATATTACCTTTTTAAGTCTTTTTTTTACTAAATCCCTGTGAATTATAAATATCTTGCTAATAAGTAAAGGCACCAAGCTAGCAGATTTATAGAGGAGGTTGTTAACTATATAATTATAAATATAGAGGAAGGCTCTAAACTCTAGCCACTTAATAATTGTGTAAGGAAGATTGCGTGTAACTATAAGGTAATAAAGGGCGTTTATAAAGTTAGTTTTATTTACTAAATCTTGCAGGATCTTGTTAGCTTTGGAGTTTATTTTACTAGTAGTTATCTCCTTCTGTTTATTAAATAAGGCGCCAATAGTAGACTTTATTGCTTTATCAACTTTTAATGCCTTAAGGGGGATTTTTATACCGTGTTTATTCTTTAGGTGGGCGCGAGCAAATATAAGGCTTAAACACTGTTTTTGGCAGCGCTTATAGTAGAAAAGCTCCTGGTTTAAATTACCACATTTTAGTTAACCTTTTAGAGGGTTATTAAGGGCGTATAACTAGAGAACTTTATCCTTACGCTCTCTCTTCTATTTTAGTTGAGGAATTCTAATTTGGTGATAAGGGTCCTTATAGGCTGCCGTTACGTTGTTAAACTCGCGCGAATTATACTTGCTAAGGGTAAAAACTTCGTCTACTTCTTCTTCTCGCTGTTTCTTTTGGCCACGGGTATGGGGGGACGGTGGCGGAGTTATGGCTAGTATTAATATTAAGAATAGAAGCTTAGTGTTAATAAAAAGTAAGTAATATAACTAGATATGCGCAGAGCGCTTATCGCGCGCTATAAGTGAGTATTACGCGTTAGGCAGATTTTACTAGGGGCTATAGCGAAATTTTGGCCTCTTGGCGCATGCATGGATATAGCTGCTAATAACTGTCGCGCTATATTATAACTTCCTCCTCCACCTACTCCCTTATATATATTTATATAATCTATATAATCTATATAACTAATCGAGTCTTTGATTTTGATTATAATTATTAGATAATCTAAATAATTGTAATTTAGATAACTAACTTAATAATTATTAGGACCCCTACTATAGATAACTAATAGGATCTGGCTAATAGACCTTATAAATATAATATAACCTATAAGCGAAACCTATTTTGTTATATACACCAAGCAAGTAAATAATATTAAAAAGGCTTACTTATCAGAATACCATAAAGTAGTAATAGAGCTATAGGAAGCATTTATAAACCTTTTAAAAGTTATACTATCCTTAACTACTAGAGGGAGTGCATTTAACGTAGACTTTACAGGAGAACCTAAAGAAGGTATCTCTATTACTGCTAAAGTCTAAAAGGGAAGAGGGAACAGCTTATCTCGTAGTTAAAAAAGGGCAGGGATAAATTTAACTAAAAAGACGTCTTCTAAGAAGTTAAAGATCCTAAAATGCCTAGTATATAATATAAGGGGACATACCCTTCCTAACTATTGGTATTTATTTAAGTGCAAAAGGCCTAAAGGATTCAATACCAAGGGTACACATATAAAAAAGGTGTGTAAAAAGGTAGAGCATAATAAGAATCTAGCTGCCTAAGTAAAATAACTTAAGCAATTAGAAGATGAAGCTTAATAACAATAGGATAAGAGTAAGAAGATAGTTAAGATTAAGGGAGAAGCTAATACAATATTCCTAGAATTATATTACACCAGTTAACTCTATCCACTAAAGCTATTAACTATTCTTAACTTAGAAACTACTCTCTATATCTTTAATAACCTCTCTTGTTTTTATAATTTTAGGAAAGCTCTAAGACATAAATATATTATCGCCGGCAGCTTAAAAGTGCCTATACTAGGCTATAGCGATGTTACTATCTAAGTTATAAAACTAGATAAGAGTAAGGGAATCCTATATCTTAAGGACGTTGCCTTTTATATGGACTTTAATATAAATCTAGTGTTATTCTGTCTACTTTAAAAACGAGGGTACTACTAGGACAATAAAGGAAATAACAATCTTCTAGTTTAGAAGGACGGTACAATCCTATATTAAATGGAAGAACATTATAGATAATAAACTATTAAATACGTCTAACTAGGAAGTCTATTAGCGTTTAATATAACCCAACTACTACACTGCTAATAGAAGCGTAGAGCATTATTAAAAGACGTTTATCCAGACTTAAAAGGTAATATATATTTATAGTATCTGCGTCTAGGTTATCTAGGACCTATAAGCCTTTATTATCTAGGTCTTAATGCTTTAGGAGTTAAGCTTTAAGGCCCTAAGACGATGGAATGTTAATACTATAGTCTCGCCAAAATTAAGCGTTAGGTCTTAAGAAGGTTCTTAAAATAGAAAATTAATAAACCCTATCTTAACCTCTATATTGACTGGACTGACCTTAAGGAAGCGCATACCGGATTTATATAAGTTATGCTTATCTATAACACCTTCTTAGGAAGATCCTTCCCGTATTTTATAACAACGCATAGTAAGGAGAAGGAGATACTATAAGTGCTTAAAGATTTCATCTAATGGATTTGTCTAAGGTATAACCTTAAGGTTAATACTATTAGATTAGATAATAAGCTAGGGAGAAGGAGAACCCTTAAATAGCTATAAACGCAAGGGATTATATTCGAGCCTTTGGCGCTATATACTTAAGCTTAAAACGGTACCGCCAAACGCTTAGGGGGTGTGATCATTAAAAGAGTATAAGCAATAAAAATTGCTGCTAATCTACCATACGACCTATAGAATGAGATAGTTAACTATATAGTCTACCTTTAAGATCGAACGCTACGGGAAAGCAATGGTTAGAAATTGCTATATAAGAGGTTCTATACCTTCCTAGCTAATAGGTTAAGAAAGCCGCAACTAGCGCACCTAAAAGCCTACGGCTGTAGGGCGTACGCAATAACATCAGATACCTAGCTAAAGAAGAAAAGGCTAAGCAAGCTAGATCCGCGAGCCTATATTAGCTACCTCGTTGGCTATAACTCTACTAATATCTACAGGATCTGGATCCTATATAAAGGTATTATTATCTCTACTAGGGACGTTATCTTTAATAAAAAGACGTTTTTTAACAGTAAGCAAATGGACATCTTAAAGGACCTATACGCTGAATTAGATACGCTGATTAAGAAGATTTAACTCCTTAATACCCTAACTAAGAATAAGGTCCTTCTAGAAAACAATAAAGAAATATTTAAACCGTTAATTTAAGAGGAAGACGACAACGACGTTAATAAGCCAGTTTAAACCTTTAATAAGTTAGCAGATCTCGAGCTTGTAAGAGCTCTTAAAGATGCATACTATATACCACCTTTAATAGAAGAAGACGAAGAATCTCTATATGCCTTTCACGTTGAGTATCCTACGAAGTTAGATATATAAGATACTAATTAAGACGTTACTTATTAAGTAGAAGATGCGTTTAACACTTAGGGGGTGTCTAACAACTTAGTTAAAGACTTATTTAAGAAAGCCAGTAATAATAGGTTTAAAGACTTTGTTACCAAAAGAATCACATTAGCCTATTACGGCGCCTTCTTAGTAGAAAGAAAGTTCAACCTTAACAGTTAACTTAATAATAGTAAGCTGAAATTAGGCAGAACACGTGATATTAAATTATATAGGAAGAACCTACCTCCGCCACCTTAGTTAATCCGGGACCTTAATACGTATCCTCTTTGAGATTAGTTCTAAGAGGCTTAATAAGCCTATCTCCAATCTTATTATTAAATAAGGTTGTTTTAAGAAATAGATAAGAAGTATATAAAGGGACAGTAGGTTCTTAGCTCAATATAGGTATTCGTCTATAAGATAGACAAGCATAGATTTCTCTAGAAATGTAAGGCACGCTTAGTAGTCTGCGGAAATTAATAGGCCCTAGGAGACCTACCTATAAGAGCTACTATATTAGCTAGTACGACCTTCCGAACCCTTATGGCGATCACCGCAAAATTCAACCTGGAGACGACATAGATAGATGCAGTTAATACGTTTGTCTATTACAATCTCAACAAGGTTGTCTATATAAAGCTACCGCCAGGGTTTAATAAAGGAAAGACAAACAAAGTACTGCGCTTAAGAAAAGCCCTATATAGACTACAACAATTACCACTGTTATAGCAGAAGAATCTCACGAGCTTATTAAACGAATTGGGTTTTAAAGAAGTACCCTAGGAGCTATATATTATGCTAAAAGGTGGAATAGTCGTCTTCTTCTATGTTAATAATATTGTCTTCTGCTACCGAAAGACAGATAAGAAGAAAGCTTAAGAAGCAATTAAGGAGCTAAGTAAGGAATACTAGATAAGTACCCTTAGTAAGCTAAAATGGTTCCTAGGAATTTATGTGCTACGCGATTATAGCTAGAGGCTCCTATAGCTATCCTAGGAAGCCTATATTAAGAAGATAGCTAATTAGTATAAGATAGATCTTATAGGGCGTCTTCCAGATACTCCTATAGCAGAATCTAAACTTCTTCCTACTAATTACCAATTAATCTGTCCAACGCTTTCGTCCCCTAATATAGACCTACTAGTCCGTCCTATATCCCTACCAAAAGAAGCAGCTTCTATAATACTATATTAGAGAAAATTGGGTTTAGTACTCTATGTAGCCACTATAACACGTCCGGATATTGCTTTTGTAGTATTATAGCTGGCAAGGTTTAATCAGAACCCAAGTTAAGAGCATTATTAAGCGGTAGACAGAGTAATCCAGTACCTATATAGCATGAGGAGCAGAGCAATCTGCTATAGAGGAGATAAGAAAGAAACGAACGGTAGAGGGAGAGACAAAGGAATACGCGATAAAGGACGAGACGATGGAAGAGACGGTAGAAGTAAAGCGCAATTATTTATCTATGCCAGCAATACATCATTCGCGGACAACTCTGTTGATAGAAAGAGCTTATAAGAATATATTATAAAGCTATTTAGGGAACTAATTGCCTGGAGAGCAAACAAGCAGGGTATAGTTATGACGTTAAGCACAGAAGCCGAGTTGTTAGCCCTATTATAGATAGTAAAGGAAGCTATCTTTATTAGCAGACTGTTTAAAGTAATAACATTAAGGCTGAATAAGCCTTTAATTATTAAATGTAATAATACCTAGATACTCTAACTAATTATAGAAGACATAGCAAAGCTAATTACAAAGCTCTAACACGTTAACATTTATTAATACTGGCTACGTTAGGAATACGTAATGAGACGAGTACGATTTTAATAGATAGCAACAAAGGAGATAATCGCCAATAGACTTATAAAGGCCCTGCCTAAGTAGAGGTTTTAGAACTTTATCAACCTAGTCGGAATAGTGGATATTAAGGAGCGGCTAAATAAGGAGAAGCAACTAGAGGACCTAAGGGAGAAGGTTAGGGCGAGAAGGAAGGATTTAGACAATATTATGGTTCAATTAACGCATTAACAGATATAAGAAGGTAGTTAGCTTTAACCTCAAAGAGCTTAAAGCTAAAGGGGGTATATTAGATAATCTGTATTCTCTAAAGGCGTAGGTCACGTGCACGAGTCATGTACACAAAGACATGTCACTAAAGACACGTCAGATCAAGGTTAAAAAGACACGATCATCAAGATTATCAATTAATCAACCCATTTCATCAATGAACTCATCTATTTGAACTTCGTGACAGCTGTAGATAAGTCTATAAGTCTTAACACGTTAACTAAGGGCTAAGTAACTGTCTAATTTGGCATTGGAGCCTCTACGTCTATTAGAACTATAGACGTTAATAGCCCTATAGGTAAGGTATAATTCCATATTATTAAAGCAGATACTCCTTTTCTACTTTATTTAGTAAATATAGATAGATTTTATATTAAATACGATAACCTAAAGGACGTTATTATTACTTGCACTAAAAAGGTGCTAGTAGTTAGACGATTTGGCTACCTATTTCTTATATAGAGCTTCTCTTTACAGTCTTATTTGGTTAAGTCTTTTAACGTGAACCCTTGCTACTTAACTAACGTAGAGCTATAACATCTATACTGTTGATTTGGTTACCCGTTAGTTAATAGACTATAAAAGCTTTTTAATAAGACTGGCTACGGCTATAATACTAATAGATTTGCTATTAAAGAGTTAACTAGACTCTGCTACTACTGCTAGAAGTTTAGCAGATCTCTAAGTAGATTTCGCTTTACCTTATAAGATAATGTTAATTTTAACTATAATATTATTGTTAACATTATGTATATTAGCGGCTCCCTCCTACTATACGTAGTTAACGAAGCAACTCAATTTTAAGCTGGTAGATAGCTACGAGATATTAGCGCTAAGTATACTTAGGACGTTCTATAAATGTGCTAGATCAATACCTATTTAGGACTACTAGACTTAATTACTATAGATACTAGGAAGAACTTTGTTAGTAAGGAGTTTAAGTACTATGCTGCTACTATAGGAGTAACTATAAAGTTAGTTCTAGTCGAATCACATAATTCCATTGGAATGGTAGAGCGCTACTATAGTCTGCTACAACAAGCCTACCAAATTATTATAACTAAAATCCCTGAAATTAGTAAGGAGATGGCCCTATAAATGGCTTTTAAAGCTATTAATAACACGGCTGGCCTAGAAGGCCTAGTCCCTATACTTTTAGTCTTTAGAGCCTACCCCCAAATGGTTAAATTGGACGTATTATTACCTTTAGTTATATAGCGAGCTGCGGCTATTAAGAAAGTAATGGTGGAAATCTAGAAGCTATAAGCTAAACAATAGATTGCTAACGCTCTTAATACGCGAAATGGATAATAAACTGATACTATTTACGGCCTCCCACCTAGTTCGCCTGTCTTAGTTTAGAGAGAAGGTAACACTGGCCAAAGTGGTTATTAGGATGGGCTATATATGCTGCTTGCCGTTGACGGTAAGACCTATACCGTAAAGCTACTAAATGGGCCTATGACCTTTCGCTCTATGGTTGTAAAACCTTACCTACTAGACCTATAAGACTTAGTTGAACTATAAGAGTCTGTTAAATTAGCTAAACTAGTACCTATACTAGCTGAACCTTAATTGTTACCTAAAGCTGAACTATAGCTACCGCCAAAGCGAGGTAGAGGTCGCCCCCGTAAATACCTATTAATTATAGCCGTTGCAGACACAGCTGTTACGAACGCTATAATAGATATAGGTGCTCTTATAGGTGGTATTGTAGATATAGCTGATATTGCTATCTACTTGTAGGACGATGATACCGTAGATATAGCTAATACTACTACTTACTTATAGAACGATGGTAATACCTAGTTTAGCGCTTTATGGCAAAAGGAGGTTATAGGCCTACTTAAGAAAGGTGTCTTTAAGATTATTAAGCTATATAATATACTAAAGGGGGTTAGACTTTTTAATTTACGGTTTATTAATAAGATTAAGATTAAGGGAACTGATAAAGCCTTTGAGAAATTATAACTTGTTATATAGGCCTATAATGATTTAGAGAAAGAGCTAGTCCTTACTTAGTTATTAATAATTTAACGAGTTAGCTAGCGGCTGATTCTCTATATTGCTGCTATGCTACTATAGATATAACTCTACCTCTGAGATATCTTATAAGCCTATATCTAGTCTACTACGAACCTAAACCGTAAATTCTATATATAACTACTATATAAGCTAAATAAATAATTGGGAATTGATAAGGACTCTGTTCTAAAGGTTGTGAAGCCATTTTATGGAGTGCCTAAATCTAGAAACTACTGGTTTAAGACCTACTATTTATACTATATTAATTAGCTATAAATAGACCAGTCCACGTATGACCTTTGCTTGCTTTACAGCAATAAACCTTTTGGAATTGTTGGCTTATAGACTAATAATACGCTATTCCTTGTAGATAATACCTTTGCAGAGGCTAAATAAAGCGAACTATATAAGGCTGAATTTATAGCTAAGGAGCGAGAGTAACTGACCACTAATATACCAGTTAAGTTTAATGGAGGACTTATTTAATTGGTATAAGATAAAAGTATTACGCTAACGCAAAAGCGCTAGTGTGAGAACCTTAGTGTGGTTAACACTACGCTGGCAGACAGCACTAGCTCTAGAGGAATTACACGTGGCCTACTTACGCTAAAGGACCAGTATATTGCTTAACGCGCTAGAGGAGCCTATATTGCCTTAGTCTGTTAACTAGAGGCTTTATTTAATTTATCCTTTGCTACCTAAGTAACTAATCCTAAAGAGGTAGACGTGAAGGAGTTAAATAAGCGCCTAAGTTAGCAGATTTAGAACTTATATAGAGGTCTTAAGTTTGTTAAATTAGAGGCCAAGACCCTATAGCTTTTAGTCTTTACGGACGCTTCCTTTACTAATAACAAGGACCTTTCTTTGTAAATTGGCTATGTTATTGTACTAGCTAACGTAACTAAGAAGGCTAATGTTATCTATTAGAGCTTAATTAAGTGTAAAAAAGTTACTAGAAGCGTTCTAGCTTCTAAACTCTACGGAATAGCTTATGGCTTTAATATCGCCGTCGCTATTAAGTCTACGGTAGATAAGGTCCTATAGATTAACCTCCTACTTATGCTTTACACCGATTCTAAGTTGCTATATAACTGTCTTATACAACTTAGAACTACATAAGAGAAGTAATTAATAATTAATGTAATATGCCTATAATAAGCCTACGAACGTTAGTAGATTACAGAGGTTAAATAAATTAATGGTGAAGCTAACCCTGCGGATGTGATAACCAAGGGGAAGCCTTGCGTTGCCCTATAGCGACTTATTAACACGAACTAAGTTAATATATAGGCTGTAGGTTAGGTGGAGCGTAAGGAGCAATAGAAGGTGGTTTACGGGTTGTGATGGTGCTAGGGTACGCCACCTGCCATATTCTGCGGACCCTAAGTTTAACTAGCCAATTAGGATTTTCTATGCCTGGTATGGAAAATTGCTATTAGCTTGCTTACCACTAGCGCCTTGGCGGCCCTCGCGATATATTAACCTACTACCCCTAATAATTCTTCTCCTTTTTCTTAGCTTAGTGTTCCCGTAATATAGCATTCTACAAGCTTTAGTTTAGAGGTATTAGTATAAGCCGTAATACTGGTTATGTAATTACGGACCTGTAAGAGGAGCGTGGAAACTATTGCGTATTAATTAGATCTTTAGCTATTACGTATATGCTACGAAGAGTCTAGAAATAGACTTGGCTTTAGAGTATAGATTAGCCTTCTTCTTAGAGTTGCTCTAGTGTTGGAATGTTAGTTATGTGACGTGGTTATAGGACTATAAAGCAAGACTAGCTAATCTAATCTTGGAGCAAATCCCTATTTTCTAGACAACAATTAACTACTAACTTTAACACCGCATACGTACCACTATAAGTGATATTCGTGCACGTTGATAATGCGAGTATACCGACAATTATAGAAGCTGCTTTTTTTAATAGGGATATAGAACGGACTAGTAGGTCTATATTAGGGGACGGAAGCGTTAGATGGATTAATTGGTAATTAGTAGGGAGGAGTTTAGATTTTGCTATAGGAGTATCTAAAAGACGCCCTTTAAGGTCTATTTTATACTAGTTAGCTATCTTCTTAATATAGGCTTTTTAGGATAGCTATAGGAGCCTTTAGCTATAATTACGTAATATATGGATTTCTAGGAACTATTTTAGCTTGCTAAGGGTACTTATCTAGTATTCCTTACTTAGCTCCTTAATTGCTTCTTAAGCTTTCTTTTTATCTATCTTTTAGTAGTAGAAGATAATATTATTGATATAAAAGAAGACAACTATTCTACCTTTTAGTATAATATATGGCTTTTAGGGTACCTCTTTAAAACCTAATTCTATTAGTAAGCTTGTGAGATTCTTCTGCTATAATAGTGGTGATTATTATAGTCTGTAAAGGGCTTTTTTTAAGCGTAGTACTTTATCTTTTTTTTGTTATTAAATCCTAACGGTAGCTTTATATAGATAACTTTGTTAAGATTATAATAAATTAATGCATTAACTATATCTATCTATATCGTCTCTAGGTTAAATTTTGTGGTAATCGCTATAAGGGTTTAGAAGGTTGTACTAGCTAATATAGTAGCTCTTATAGATAGGTCTTCTGGGGCCTATTAATTTCCGTATACTACTAAGCGTGCCTTGCATTTCTAAAGGAATCCGTGCTTATTTGTCTTATAGATGAATACCTATATTAAGCTAAGGATTTACTATCCCTTTGCTTGCTTCTTGTCTATTTCTTAAAATAACCTTATTTAATAATGGGATTAGAGGTGGGCTTATTAAGCCTTTTAGAACTAATCTTAAAGAGGATGTATATTAAGGTCCTTAATTAACTAAGGTGGAGGAGGTAAGTTCTTCCTATATAATCTGACATTATGTATTCTGCCTGATTTTAGCTTGCTGTTATTAAGTTAACTATTAAGGTTAAACTTCCTTCCTACTAAGAAGGCGCCGTAATAGGCTAAAGTAATTCTTTTGGTAATAAAGTCTTTAAACATATAATCGCCGGCTTCCTTAAATAAGTCTTTAACTAAGTCGTTAAACACCCCCTAAGTATTAAACGCATCTCCTACTTAATAAGCGACGTCTTAATTAGTATCTTAAACTAAAATTATAGGATAATTAACGTAAAAGGCATATAGATTTTCTTCGTCTTCTTCTATTAAAGGTGGCGTATAATATATATTTTTAAGAGCTCTTATAAGGTTAAGATCTGCTAACTTATTAAAGGCTTAAACTGGCTTATTAACGTCATCGTCTTCCTCTTAAATTAATGGTTTAAATACTTCTTTATTATCTTCTAGAAGGACCTCGTTCTTAGTCTAGGTATTAAGTAGTTAAATCTTCTTAATTATCGCATTTAATTTGGCGTATAGATCCTTTAAGATATCTATTCACTTGCCGTTAAAGAAGGTCTTTTTATTAAAGATAATATCCCTAGTAAAGATAATAATACCCTTATATGAGATCCAGATCCTATAGATATTAGTAGAGTTATAGCTAATAAGGTAGCTGATATGGGCTTATAGATCTAGCTTGCTTAGTCTTTTCTTCTTTAGCTAGGTATCTATTATTATTACATACGCCCTATAGCTATAGGCTTTTAGGTACACTAGTTACGGTTTTCTTAATCTCCTATTAGCTAGGAAGGTATAGAACCTCTTATATAGTAATTTCCATCTATTACTTTCCTGTAGCGTTTAATCTTAAAGATAGACTATATAGTTAACTATCTCGTTCTATAGATTATATAGTAAATTAGCAGTAATTCTTATTGCCCGTGCTCTCTTAATAATTACACCCCCTAAGCGTTTAGCGGTACCATTTAAAACTTAGGTATATAGCGCTAAAGGCTTAAATATAATCCCTTAGGTCCGTAGCTATTTAAGGGCTCTCCTTTTCCCTAGCCCATTGTCTAATCTAATAGTATTAACCTTAAGGTTATACCTTAGACGAATCCACTAGATAAAATCTTTAAGTACTTATAGTATCTCCTTCTCCTTACTATGCGTTATTATAAAGTATAGAAAGGACCTTCCTAAGTAGGTATTGTGAATAAGTATAACTTATATAAATCTAGCATGCGCTTTTAAGGTTAGTTTAGTTAATATAGAGGTTAAAATAGGGTTTATTAATTTTTTATTTTAAGAACCTTTATAAGACCTAACGCTTAATTTTAGCGAGACTATAGTGTTAATATTCTGTTATTTTAGGGCCTTAAAGCTTAACTCCTAGGGCGTTAATACCTAAATAATAAAGGCTTATAGGTCCTGAATAACCTAAACATAGATACTATAGTTATATATTACCTTTCGCATCTAGATAAATGTCTTTTAATAATACTCTACGCTTCTATTAGCGGCGTAGTAGTTAGCTTATATTAAACGCTAATAGACTTCCTAGTTGGATGTATTTAATAGTCTATCTATAATATTCTTCTATTTAATATAGGATTATATTATCCTTCCAAACTAGAAGATTATTATCTCCTTTATTGTTCTAGTAGTACCCTTATTTTTAAAGTAGACGGAATAACACTAGATTTGTATTAAAGTCTATATAAAAGGCAACGTCCTTAAGACGTAGGATTCCCTTACTCTTGTCTAGTTTTGTAACTTAGATAGTAATATTACTATAGCCTAGTATAGGTACTTCTGAGCTACTAGTAATAATATATTTATATCTTAGAGCTTTCCTAAAGTTATAGAAATAAGAGAGATTATTAAAGATATAGAAAGTGGTTTCTAAGTTAAGAGTAGTTAATAGCTTTAGCGGATAGAGTTAACCTATATAAAACAATTCTAGGAATATTATATTAGCTTCTCCCTTAATTTTAACTATCTTATATCTCTTGTCCTATTATTATTAAGCTTTATTAGCATTTAATTTCTTAAGCTTAAGTTATTCTACTTAGGCAGCTAAATCCTTATCATATTCTACCCTTTTACGCACCTTTTTTTATATATATACCTTTGGCATTAAATCCTTTAGGCCCCTTATACTTAAATAGATACCAACAATTAGGAAGGATATGTCCCCTTATATTGTATACTAGGCATTTTAGGTTCTTTAACTTCTTAGAAGATATCTCTTTAGTTAAATTTATCCCTACCCTTTTCTAACTATAAAATAAGCCATTCCCTTTTCCCTTTTAGACATTAGTAGTAATAGAGATATCCTCTTTAGACTCTCCTGCGAAGTCTATATTAAATGCACTCCCTCTAGTAGTTAAGGATGGTATAACTTTTAAGAGGTTTGCGAATGCTTCTTATAGCTCTATTACTACTTTACGGTATTTTAATAAGTAAGCCTTTTTAGTATTATTTGCCTATTTAGTGTATATAACAAAATAGGTTTCGCTTATAGGTTATATTATATTTATAAGGTCCATTAGCCAGATCCCATTAGTTATCTATAAAAAATTATACTTCTCTGCTATCTTTATCGCATACTTTTATTGGTTAAGCTATTAGGTAACCTTTATCTGCTTAAGTCCCTTAAGTAATTCTATATATTGTAGTTATACCTTCCTTATTATAAAGTTCTTTAAGGGCTTAGTGTCTTCTTTTAACTAAATTAGCTATTCCTTAACTATAAGGGAAGGGTTAAGTAGTAGCTTCTTCTAAATTAATACTATGGACGTAATCTAGGTGCGTATCTATTGCAGATACTCTTCCTATTTTAGGAAATACTTTATATTCTAGTTATAGTATTGTCTACTATTCTTATACGCTTTCTGTTAATTTATTAAGAGCTATATATATAAGGTTGCATTCTTATTAAAATCTATAACTTCTGGATAGGCTGGTTCTTATAATAGATCTTATTAAGATACTGCATTATCTGGGTTAATATAGGCCTATATTTGCTGATCTATAAGGGCTCGGAGTTGTTATAGCTATTATTCCCAGTCTTCTGGCTTATTAAGGATAATTATAGTCAACAAACTTAATGGTAGAGTTATTTAACTGATAGGCAAAGGAGGAATTAAGATGGGATTTTATTATTAGGATCGTCTTTATTGTTAGGATTGTCCTTAATAATAAGGTAGAATCTTACGGAATCTTATAGAGTCTTATAGAATCTTATATTAGGATCGTCCTGTAATAATTAATATAGGATTTCTGTTAGAGTCTGCGTCCTTAATAATAAGGTGTCAGAGTCTAACGATAAGGTAGAATTTCTTTAAATGATTAAGTAATAGCTAAATAGCTTCTTAAGTTGGTGGACCGGGCTTATAACTATTAGAAAGTGTATATAGAGTAGTTCATTAATAAAATAGGTTGATTAATTAATGATCTTAACTTAATGGTTAATTAACCTTCTCTTGGGGCCCTAGGGCTTTAAGCTATAAAGAGATTTTACAGTATACGGGCTCCGTGTACGTGATTCGTGCACGTGACCCACGCCTTTAAAGAATATAGATTATCTAACAAGAATACCTAAAGCAATAAAGACTAAAAGAGAAATAGGTTTATATCTTTATAGATAGCTAAGCAGCTATTAAAAGATTACAACTTAATTCTCTTATAGGAGGACAAGAACTAGTTTTTAAAATTACACAAAGCCGTTTCTATCTAGCTAGTAAAAACATCTCTCTTAACTTCTATTGGGTTCCTAGCCACCTAGAAATCTATAGAAATAAAATAGTAGATAAACTAGCTAAAAAGGCCTTTCTAAAAAAAATACAGTCTTCTTATACTTCTTTAGCCCATTTAAGGAGACTAGCAAGAGAAAAGATACCAGAATAGTGGAAGAACAACTAGCAATAGAATAAAAGTAAAGGAAAACACTATACTAGAATATGTAAAGGAAACTACCTCTTTTCTTTTAAAGTCCCTAAAGATAAATATCTTAAAAGGCTATAATCGGCTTTCTTTCAACTAAAACTAGGAAAAGGCTTCTTTAAATCCTTCTTTAAAACAATAGGGAATGATAAAGAAGGTAAATACTTTAGGGATTATAGCGCTGTACAAATCCCTACGCATCTCTTACTAAAATACAGACTATATTAGGAAGATAGAAAGGAAACACAAAGACAAATAGGCTCTTCTCCTTCCTTAAAGAAGCTTTTTTACACAAAAAAAGGAAGAGAGGCGCTTTTTTAATTTCTAAGTAGGACAAAAATAGCTACTAGAAAGTGGCTAACAGCAGTAGGATCTCTAGAAGGAGGCAACTCCTACTAGATTTCTAGTAGATAGACTATAAAGAGCAAAAGGATAGAAATAAACTATAAATAGGACAGGGATAGGCGTTAGGATTACTTATAATTTTATTTCGATTTTTCTACCATTTTCCTACCGTTTTCTCACTACCTAATAGTTGTTATTAACCTAGTATTTTACTAGGAAGCTGTAAACCCCTAGGATATAGCTACTAGTATATGTTAAGCTACCTAGAAAGGATTTATGTATATAAAACTATAGCGCCATAGCCTAGAGGCTGCATGCTCAGTATTGTACGTAGTATAATACAATGGATATAATAAAATAAATAAAATAAAAATAGCTATATTAATAGAAGTCGTCTACTTTTACATAGTAGTAGTATTAAAGGTACCTAAAATAGCCGAAGTGTGCTTCCATTATGAGGTAAATGCTAAGATCCGAGATACGCGGCTTGAGAGGGTCTGCTAGAGTTAATGCTTTCCAGTCAAATCTAGCTCTACTGGTTTGAACCGTGACACATAAGCTCAGGTCTATCCCTCGTCCTTCGCAATGATAAGTCGGGCGAGGTAAAGATTGGTGCAAAGCCCAACGCAAAAAGCATATTTAGATCTGCTGAGTATGTCCAGATCCCACCATCTTCCCAGAAGCCTCTCGAAAGCATTATGCCCTCAAAGTATTCCGGAATGAACTTTCTCCACAGTATCACGATTCTGCTCAATAAACTCTGCACACATTCGCTCGACAGCCTTGGCTCGCACCTGCTCTGCACGCTCCCGAATCCTTATAACATTCTCAAGATTTATGAATGCTCTGCCTGCGATTAGAATCTTATCTTCGACTTGAGATGCCAAAGCAGGGATCAACCAGTAGTCAGCGCCCTTGTGGACGTCTAAGAGCAGGTCGAGCTTTACAGCTTTGGCGTCTGCATCGTCACTCTCCGAGACCTCCATTTCTTCCCAATTGATTTCATCCTCATAAGCGTAGTTGATTATTGTCGACAAGGTGTGGTAAGATAAAAAGCCCTCAGGATCAACGCGCTTATCATACTCGATCACACCATCCACTTCCCATCTGCCACTGAATTGGAGAGCACACTTCTCCGATATCGCAGCTAATACTACTCGATGTGCGTAGATGATTTTGCCTTCGGTGGAGTATTTGATATCTATCAACTTCCTTTCACGCCTCAGTTGCCGCAATGAATTTGATACTGTCCGACCGGAGTGGAGCTCGGGACGTGTGACAGTAGGGTAGATGATAGAGCTGCAGCCCAAAGCTCTTAATAGCTTCTCATAACGCATCAGACCTGGTCTGACCGCTTTTACCGGTCCAGCATCGAATGAACTAGATAGGACAAGCTCCTCAATCATATGCCAAGACGACTTGATATCATCCAATAGCACAGCATTGTGATCCGACGTATTTAGATTCAGCCAAATTGCACTATTCTTGAGATTGAAGCCGGCCATACTCTCCTGGAGGCGGTCTTGGAGGTATTCGTAGGTGAGATACAGATCAGTAAGAAAGTCGCGGATTTGGTATCGTTTCAGGTGCTGGGCAACGTCCTTCATCTGCTCCAGATGTCGCCATACTATATCGATTTTCGGCTGGCCGTTGCCAGGAACCTTACCCAGAACCTCTCTTGTTGGTTGGTGAATGGGAAATGAAGTCTGACTCCAACAAATTCCAACATAGTCATGGGAAATAACCTCGGAGAGACATAGTAGTCGCTGCTTAGTAGCCACTGAGGCCATGATATTTTGTCTGTATTCAGATTCAGCATTGAAAGCTGTTCTGGATAGAAAAACACTCTCCTGTGAAATAGCCAACCAGTCATAGGCACCAAACTTCTGAATGTTAGAATTAGGAGCAGTCAATGGAGACAAAACTGTCCGGCTATCCTGCTCAAGGTGCGGATCCATGCGTCGATCATCGGCGCTCAGACGGAGTTTCATTACTTGAAGACATTGAATATAGTCTTCAGGGTTAATGAAACTATCCACTCGGTGACGAAGACCCACTCTCAACCAAAACAATCGATACTCCTTCACGCTATCATGGAGGAATCTAGTTTCTCTTTGGTGTCTGAAAGCTGATATGAAGATTTGGTCTTGATGGTCGTAAAGCTCGTATGGTTTTCTTAAGTTGCGATTTTCATCAGCTGCAAGTTTGCTCTGCTTTAAAGTAGACAGAATGGTATACGAAGGTGCAGAAAATGTGGTACCAGAAATAGCAGCAATAAGTGGTTTGAAATGCTGCCAGTAAGTGTCACTTAGAGTCGATGGTAGTGGCAGCACGTAGTCATTGAGAAGAACTTCGGTTGATAGTTTCTTAACTCCCAATTCCAAGAGGCAACCGTGGTTTCTAGAATCCATTGAAAATTGAGGATCGACGAATCGATGACGGTCTTTCATCCATGGAATTAAAAGGCGATCATTTTCGGCCATCAAGGCATTATTGGCGGGTATTAACTGATCCGTGGAAGACGCATGGAAACTTGGCCAGAGAGAAATCGATTTCAAATCGGCGCTGAGACCGAGGAATTGTTCAGATTTACCGCTAAAAATTTGGTTCCAAAGGTGGAATATAACGAGACTTCGAAGTATCTAATTGCTTTATTGTCAGTATTTATTTCGGATCTAAAGCAAAATTTATGATAATATTTAGGTTTTGTTGGGAAAATATTACCTTCACGTCGGCAGGGTCCAGATGAGTCTCGACGAAGGTCCCGACTCCAGAATGGCCCGCAAGTACTCGTAGCGCCCGAACAAATCTATAAAAGGAAATATCTTTGTGGAAAGACTTTTCGTTGTCCATGAGCGATTTTGGCATGAATTCGGTATTGAAGCGATAAAGGCCGGGGATTTTGCCGCACAGCCATTGATGCTCAGAAATCGAAGGCTCCACCACCGCCGCAAGTTGCTGGAGTTCTACTGGCGTAGCGTACGTGCCAACGCCATCGCGTGTCGCTCGAAATATCTTAACACCAAAATCATCAATATTTGACGAGGGTAGAGATGAATCGATGTTCCCGTTCCAGAATTCCCAAAATTCGGTGAGCCATCTCTCTGCTTCCGGATTCGGGGTTGAGACTACAGGTCTCATCTCCAATAGTTTCCTGATATGACAGAGTCGCAACCTGGTCAAATTAAACTTTCCACTTTCTAGAATTGGCCCAAGTGTGGTACCAGTGCTTGAGGTTACTAAATATCTTGATGCGAATTCGAAGAGCTTCAACTCTTTCTTGGAAGCCACATAGTACTTCGATGATTGGGCATCATTGGGATCATCATACTTCAATGTAGCCAAGCTTCCATCTGCGAGGGGAAGAAGGTGGCAGCCGTCCAAGTCGTTAAGGTCAGCGTCGGCCGGAATTAGTTGGCGGAATAGCACTTCCAGTATAGGTGGTTTCTCAGCCAATTCTTTTAGTAGGCATATTCTGCTTCTGTCTGACTTGAAGAGTTCCCGTAACATCGGTCCTTCAACAGACTTTACTTTTGGCTGTACCTCCTTGAGATGTTTCGCAACTTCTGTTGGGATATGGCGGACTAGTTTTACTTCCAACGAAATAAGTAGAGCAGCAAGTATCTCGGACTGACTCTTCGGTAAGAAGTCAAATACTGCTTGATTGATATCAAATAGTTCGGCAGCTCGGCGTTGACGAAGCCCCCCCATAGTCAGCTGAGCCTTCGGGAAAAGTCGTCGTGAACTCTTGGGCAATTCCTTCCAGAACGAAGCACAAAGAAGCTCCCCACAACTTCTTTTGGGCGGCTCTTCCTGAGGCCAGAAGTCGAATACACCTTGCCGAACCTGCATTCCAATGTCGTCAAGGAATAGTAAGTACAACTTTGGCAGGGCATCTTGTAAAAGATATCTATTCCATTCGGATCCATGAGATTGTATGCCATATTCGTCTACTGCTATAGACTGCCGGTCACCGGAGAGCAGAAAAGTAGCGTGGATGTGAATTGGAAGATCTGAAGATATTGGTAATGGAAGGGTGTTGAACATCCTCGACTGGATAGGCTTTGGAGGTATGATGTTACGATCACAACCCTCGAATGTCGAAGGAATCAGCGCGGCGAGCCCGCACTCAACATTTTTCATTACCCTCCTCGAGCTGTCTGGAAGATGGTCGGCCGCTGGATGTAAATCCTCAATAGCAACCCACCATTTGTCCTTGCCAGTTATTTGAGTACCGTACTCCGAATTCTTGACGAATTCACATATAACAAGCTCAGAGAATGACCTTGCATCCTCGTCCAATGGCGGTCGTCTAGTAACAGACCATCCACCATTAGGATTTACATGAGTGCTGAAAGATATTGATTTGATCCGTCTCAGGAATAGTAACGATATACGAGCCTCGTTGAAGTAAGTATCCATGAGCCGGAGGACTTCGCCACTGTTCAAGTTTCTCTTGCTTGTTCTCAAGATAGATTCCGTCTTGGCAGTCCGAAGTGGAAAGCGAAAGATGGTCCCAGGGTAGTTGTCAAGACCTTGTGTATAGCCCCATAAACTTTCGAATGGGGCAAGCTGATCTGGGCAAGCATATCTAAGTTTGGATAATTTCAGTTTAACACCCGGCTTGTGTTTTCCTGTAATCTGGTTTCTTGGTAAAACCTCTCGGCGGGGGCTGTACGGAACTGATCAGTACTGGAGAGGATGAAGATTAATCGAACTTACTCGAGGATAAGCAAATATCTTCCCGACAAGATCATAGGAACATCTGTCCAGTGATACATTGTCTGAGAGCCCCGTCCAAATTGGCCAATAGTCTCCTTATTGTGTGCTTTACTCCCTTCCCCTACGTTTTTGAACCCCTTGAAGTCACCGTCGCTAAAGACTAAAGGGTATTTCTAAGAATTTATTGAAATCAAAGGATCGAAGATGACTTACCTCCATCATTGTGGACTAGAAATGCTGGGCCTTGAAACAGTTCCATTTCGGGCGTAAGAAGGTTGTGGTGAGGGTGAACTCTTTCGTCCAATAGCCAGCTGATTTTTGACGCTCCTCTAGCATCGTCCGCATTTGCGAGATATTCTCTGAAAGTCGATTCAACTGGATATCGATCCAAAGTATCTGCAATACGTGTTGTCACATTCTCCCGCTGATCGAACTCATCCTCATCGTCATCATCTTCAATCTCCAACATCCCTTTAATCAATCGCTCCCTCAAACTGCCAATCCCAAGTCTCTGGATTGTTCTGAGCGGGATTCCTGGGTGAGTAAGGTTGACCTTCTGCTTCAAATTTAAAGGGCCAAGATCGTTGAAGTTGATATCTTGAATTGGATAAAACTCTCCAGCTTCACTGATGACTTTTAGGCCCGCTAGGGAATCTCGTGGAAACTTGCTGGCCAGGTTAAGAATCTCGATTGCAACGGCTACATCAGATTCTTCAAGCACCGGTTCCGCCTCTAATCTCGTTTGGACTTTCAGTAGATCATTTGGATGTAGTTGATCTCCAACTTTAAGTCTTGTTAGCAGATCTTGATGATCTTGCCAGAACTTGCGGTCAACGTTTGCAAGATATGGTTGTAGACGTTCGCACCCACCAATAGATCCCTTTGGTGGACGGAAGGCCTGTGATGGTACGACGAACAAGCCGCTGCTAGCAAGAACGCAAGGAAGATTCATTAATGCATTGACCAACGGCTCCGTAAGGCCATTTTGCGAGATGTAGGTGAGGACTGCGTCAACAATTTGCCGATCCTTCCTTTGAATGCCAAAACTGAGCTGCGAAAGCAGAATGCCACCTGGTAATTTGCTATTCCAGCCGAGCCGCGCTTTCCACTCAGTTGATATAGAAATTGTAAGGACCGGGAGCTGAGAACTGACCAACAGTCGATCTCCACAGCCCCGGCATTCATCTGAGGCTTTCAACGACAGAGTACCACTCAGATCAACCGTCGGGAGCCATATGAGTCGTCTCAGGTCCGAGCCTTCCAGTTCCTTCAATGGCGAAGTCCAGCTGCAGGCAGATCGCAATAGCCTTTGAGCACGCTTCTGTATGTCCAACAATGGATACTTGGTATTTGCGTAGCAGCGTACTCGATGTTCAACCACAGCTTCATCCACTGCCGACTTCAAACCGCATCCTTTCAAGGCAACGCTAAAGTCCCGAAAGAAGCTTTTCTTTGGAAATATTTCTTCGTCATCGAAACATAATCCTTTCAGCTCAGGTACAGATGGATCAATAAGCTCTGCGGCGAGTGCAAATCTTGAAGTTTCCTTTCCATTCAGCTGCGTAGCAGGGACCATGGGGAGTGCCTGAAGTTTGACTTGAACGTCAAGAGATAAGAAAGAAAATTGGCGAAGAATGAATTCTGCCATTTGCTCTTTGCAAGAGGAAGTCCAATTACTATCCTGCCTACTTCTCCAGGCGGGAATGATGTGATCCTGTATGATTTGAACTGACTCGAGACAATCGGCGAGCTCAAGTTCTTGAAGGATTTGTCTTGAAGGGTTTGACCGGTTCGCAATTAAGAACTGAACACCGTTAATCTCGGGGACTGGGCTGATACCGTCGAGGAGTCCGATCGACTTGCTACAGGAATTGAGGTTGGTCCATGTTAAAACGGGCTCCCTATCGTCTGTTAGCTAGGACTAGTAGACACCGAAGGGGTCTCACTAACATTCTGCCCCCTTCGGCCTTCCAAGATATCTTTTGGAATATTTGAAGAAAACCAAGAGCTAGGACGACAACTTTGCGTTCCAACGGAGTGAACGGCTGAGGTAAATGCGATGCGACGAGCCTTGCTATCAGAAGTTTTTCTTCATCTGCTGCATCATCAACCAAGGGAGATGTCCGATGCAACCACTGAAGAAATAAAACTATGCTGCTGGCGTCCTTAATAAACAGGCTTGACATAATATCCGGAGTTTTCGTAAGAATTGACACGAAACTAGGAGCGAGTCCTGTTGGTCCTATATCAAGCAATGGCAGCGGCCTTGCAGATGACTTGGCATCGAATTTCCACATCAGCTCGCCTATTTCCCCCACAGGAGCGAAGTATACTTGCGAGGATGAGCTTCGTGGTTTGACATTTCGATGATGACCATTGCTCAACGGAAGTAGCCAAAGGCAGGAGATGTCTTTATCAAGTATGTCGATACGACGCATCGATATCCAGGTCCACACTTTTAAGACAAATGCAGTAGGTTCCTCTCCTAGTACAACCATGTCTCGATCTTCTGGTACATTCTTGAACATAGTGCTCATGCAATAATCTCTCAAGCAATTGGCTGAACGATAGCGAATAGAGGGATGAATAGTCGAATTTTCACACCCATCTCTCAAAGCGCGCTGCGCCGCTGCTGAAAATATGTCAAGATCGAGGTTACGAAAATCCTCGAGGCAAAAGAGGCCTCTTTCAAATTCGTCTCGATGAATAAACGCAGTGTAGTCTCCGATTGACCGATAATTCCCATCCTGAAATGGAAATAGTTCAAGACCGTCGTAATCGATGAATCCCGGCTCAGATAAGAGATATTCGAGGATTCTGTGCTTTGTTTGATCACTCCACAGGCTAATCCGACTGCTCTCGTGTTTCAAGAAGGAACAGAGGCTCCGGGGACACAAAACACGATCCTTGAAAAGCTTCTTAGCTCTCTGCCGAAGTTGTTGTGGAATGTAAACAATTGGCGCTTTCGCTTCGCGAAGAGCGTCTCTCAAGGCCTCTGGCTCGTCTCCTGTATCTAGCAAACCCTCGTTCGCTGTTACATAGCCTACCTCCGTAGGCCACAGAGCGAGACGCTCTTTGTCAATAATCCCTATCAAGTTCGCCGTAGCGTTGCTCAAGGGGTCTCGAGCGTCGTCTATGCTTTGCGGCCACTGTCCAAAAGCTGGTTGACGAGGATGGAGATGGGCTAAGTAGCTGAGGAGCCTTGCCCAGGCTACTGGAACTGGTTCCTGCAATAACCAATTGTTCCATCTGGCTGGGGTTTGATCTTGGGTACTTCTATCATTGAACTGATACAATCTCGCGCGGTCGGGTGATATGCTGAAGAGTCCATGGATATGGACAGGCTGACTAGTCGGGATTGGCAGTGGCAAGACTGTGAATAGCGATCCTTTTATCTCCTCCGGGCACTGTATCTGTGCAACAATCAGTCGTAAAGTCGCCAAATTTTGCTAGGAAATCTGCTTACTGGAAACTGCGCTGCAACTGCAACCCAAGGTACTAATTTCTGGTCTTGTGCCCAATCTCTCAGGTCGCTATCCATCAAACCAGGTAGTATGCTGTGGTGAACAACGAACGTAGTCTTCATTGATTCTCCAGCAGATCTATACTCAATTCCTGCTTCGAAAGAATAATCGAAAGAATATTCCAGGTTCTTCAGAGAACTCTTCACGGCATTATTGACCTTTGATTTGTGCCTATAGGTTTTTAATTCTAGTCAGCAAAAGTATTTTAAGAGGCGAAACCGTTTCACTTACGATCGAAGCGTTTCGCCATTTATCATCTCGATTCCAATTGATATCCCTGCTGCAGATCCGATTTCAAGTTTCTCTATATTCCTCATAAACAGTAATCCGTTGTTCCCAAACTCAGACGCAAAGCTCTGAAAAACCTCCAGCACTTCCGAAACAGTTGTTCCACGGTCGGAAATCTCGCTTTTTGTTGCTTGCGCTTCAGTACGTAGCGGAATTCGAATGACAGTACCTTCCAGATGCCGGTCAAAGTGCTCTATGACGGTCTGAAAGGCTGCCATATGGTTCTGTATCGCAGCCTCCCCAGAATTTGCCACAAAATCATACACGGGGCCACCCTCAGACCATTCGAGGTGAGGATCTAGGATGAGCAGACGCTCGCGTGAGACAATCGATGGTGAGTCGGTCCAATTATACACCTGCACAATAAGCAAACTTTCCTAGGCATCTATTTTCAGGGGACACCTACAGAATTAAAGCCTCGTCCAAACTTGCCTGTCGTTGAACCGTCTTTGAGCTTCAAAGAGTCACCAAGGCGGGAGAGGTTAGAAAAGTCTTTGTCGGTAAATATGGCATTATTGTATGCCAGCAGAGCTGGGCCTTGATATGGTTCAAGTTTAGGGTCGATAAGTTGGTCTGTCGGGTGAGTTCTTTCGTCGAGAATGAATCGCTGGTATTTCAATTAATTCTAATCCTGTACGAGGCTCACAGGTTGCGTACCACGACCGTAGCTCCTGCATCATCAGCATTTTGCAACAGCTCACGAAGCACAGTACCTCCAGCCGGATAGTCCCGACAGATATTCTTGAGGGCAGTTGTCAAGCGCTGGACCTGGGCATTATGAGCGATAGGTTGAAGTCCCATTTTGAAGGCTCAGCGGTAGCTGATATCCGTTTAAAGAATTCTGTTTGATTCTTGTTCATTAAATGGGCGGATAGAATTTAATCCCGCCCCCAATCCAACTAGAAAGATGTGGTTACACAAAAGCCAGGCGAGCAAGCGACTAGTGGTAACAGGCAAACATGGTCCCAGCGTCGCGTCTCACCTAGCATCCTTAGACATCACGTGAACTGAGCAATTGCGTTTACATTTTCACCTGGTTCTTTCAATTCGGGGTATGAGAGGCGCTAGTCGCATCCGGTCCTGCCGCTGATAATTTATTGTAGAGTTTAAAAAATCGCGAGTAGCGAAAGCCCGTCCAGTCGTCACCGCCGCGGTGCCAAGTCCATGAATCGTCATTGCAATGGATCGAGTCTCTATTATTTGTAATTTAAAGCAGGAAATTCGTAGAAAAGTCAGCAGGGGCTTAAGTACGGCTGTCCCGCACGATGAAAGCCTGCTTTGCCGCTCCCCCGCTTTTCTAGCCCCCACCCTCAAACGCTTTTACCTGCCACAAATGACATGTTTTCTCTTGAAGCGGATCTACATCTCCGGCAGCTAGGCACGCATTTGCGAACTTTCGAAACAAAAAAAGGCCACTACTAGTTACACACCCCCTAATTACTATACGTATACCCCCCCTAAACAGGCTTAGATCCTTCCACTTTAAGTTAGAATATCACGTGTATTTACAGCCTGTGAAGGCTCCAGTGTCCCCCCCTATGTGCGCGCGCAACACACAGCAATTTCGCTTCGTGCGCACTAGAGAATTTCGAGTTTAACTCTTGTAATTAAGCTTATAAGATTAAAGGCTTTGCCTTTCTTGTGGGTGCACAGCCCTTTTGGCAAGCGCACAGTATCTACGCTGGATGGTGCACTTGACTTAGTGATTACCGAAATTGCTGTGTTGCGCGCGCACATAGGGGGGGACACTGGAGCCTTTACAGGCTGTAACACCTAAATTGCGAAAATTAAAGTGTTAAAATATAACAGTTATAATACCTTTAAGATCGCCTTAAGTTAACTGGTAGGGTTATGGAGTGTTCCGCGAGGCGCTGTAAGAACTAGATTAGGTGTAAGCTTTGCAGTGTGGGAGAATTGAGTGAACGACTTGATTGTAAATCTATGGAAATCAGGTGTAATATATACATAAGATTGAGTACAGGCAACAGAGACAGGTAGTAAGAAATACGAGATATACGAGGGTAGTGCTGACACTGTCTTGGAGCCTTCCAGGCTGCAGTCTTGTGGCTCGGCTAGTATCGGTAGTCTGTTACATTAGGTGCTGCTGACGTCTGTAGGTTGCCTCTACAGGTACTCCCGCGCCTGCGCCCGCGGGTAGTGTAGCCAGTATTTCGCTCGAATGCTGAGAGCTCCCGCTGAGTAGAGTTATCAATACGATTCGTAGAGCCAGCCGGGCGACCGTAACGACGCTCTACAATTGCAGGCTCTTAGATAAGAAGGCAAAGCAAATGCGAGGTGTTGATTTAGGCATAGGCGCGTCGTGTTGTTTTCGCGATTTGGGTGTAAACAAGTCAAACACGTGATATTCTAACTTGAAGTGGAAGAATCTAAGCCTGTTTAGGGGGTGTGCGCACAGTAATTAGAGGGTGTGCAACTAGTAGTGGCCTTCAAATATAGTAAACGATTTATAAAGCTACCCCTTCGAACGTCGGCGTCCTACCTTATAGAAAAGATAATGGGTCCGTGCATGCAACACCGAAAGTTCGTCAATCTAGGGTTCCTCATTGGCTAAAATCTTATCGATAACGTTGGACACAACTCGACGTTCGAAGGGATAATAAGAGATAAGTATATTTATAAAGTACCTATGGAGAAGTACGGGTAAAGGCCTATATAGATATCTATAAAGTAGCGAAGCTATATAGCTTACGTTACTATTTGTCACGCGGGGATGCAGGTGTATGGTGTGTGAGGACTCCATAAGGTGGAGTAGTTACGAAGGATAAGAATACAAGGCGGTAACATGAACGGGTCAGACGCCCACCCTGTCAAAAACCGTGCGCAATAGGGGGTATATGCACCCGATGCAGCTCCATACGATTTCTATGTACAATTACCACTTTGTATGGCCTCCGTTCGCAAGAATTACAGCCTCACAGCGCTCGTGCATCTGATCTATGTACTTTTTAAAGTCATCTACCTGTAGCCTTTCCCATTCCTCCTCAATATACCGCCGTACTTCCTCATCCGTCTTAGGAAATCGTTTACCCACCCGATACTTCAACAGCCGCCAAACGTTCTCAATTAGATTCAAATCAGGCTAATTGGCAGGCTATTTCATCCTCCATAGGTCGCTGCGATCGTGTAGAGCTTTCGTGGCTTTAGCTATATGGGAAGGCGCTCCGTCCTCCATAAGAATGACGTTTCCTCTGCCCGCGTATTGCTCAACCTCCTCCTTATATGCGTATATTGCAGGAACCACGTGCTCCCTATATACGTCTCCTAATATATTACCCCATTCCTTTTTGAACACCACTAATCTTTCTTTGCTATATAAGGATATCGTCCCTTGTATCATTTAGGAGCTATAGCCACGGAACTTAGGGAAGCAGCAGCTGTCTAGATACTTCTCCTCTGGCTGTTAAGTTATATACACCTTTCCAAAGCCTCCTGTTGCAAAAGAGGCTTTATCTGTTTAGAGGACTTATGCCCACATCCACAGAGGCCAGTTGCGGTGAACTAAGGCCCATGCAAGACGTGCCTGCTTATGGGCCTCAGTAAGAAGAGGCTTCTCTGTTGCAACACGGCGGTGGTATTGCTCTTTCTCAAATGCAGCATTTAACGTGCGCCTACAAGCTTGTATTCCCTCTAATTCAGCAATCTCTTCGTATATCATGCGGCGATGGTATACGTCAATTGTAGCTCGGGCAACAAGACGTTTTCGGAGAGGTGTATTAAGCATAGGAGACCTACCAATAGGCTTGCGAGGAGTCTCAGTGCATGACTTAATTGCTGACCAAACAGTTGTATGTGGAAGCTTTAAGGAATTCGCAATTGGAACGTAGTGCCAGCGAGCGAATTGATATAACGAGAAGATCTGACAGCGTTTGCGGAAGGTAAGATGCGTACAGGGCGCTCGATTTGGATCTGGGTTTTGACGTCGGGGGGGGTCGTGGCCGCGATTTTGACGTATAAGGGGCGGCATATCGTTATTGTTCTTAAATCTACGTTTTACAAGGGTTTATATATTGTATTTTCGACTTCTCGAAGGCTCTACGAAGTATAGCTTTGTAAATATTCGAGTAGATTCGGTGGCAAATTTTGGTTACAAATCCGCTGTAATGCGCACGGATTTTGACAGGGTGGGCGTCTGACCCGTTCATGTTACCCCCTTGTATATACAACAAGCGAAGCTATCACCTGATCGCAGGAAGCTCCTGTGGATGTCCACGTACCCTCCCTACCAACACTACTAATAGGAAAATATTATATAAGCGAAAGCTTAGGAAGCCTTTTATAAAACCTTTAGTAAATACTATATAGAAATCTCGCAAGAGTAAGGAGTAAGTAAGACGTCGTTATCTTCTAAGGACTTAATTTAGCTATTCTCTATAAAATACCGCTGTACGCGCGTGGGCCTCACTAGTAGGAATACCTAGATTATATTAGGCGCCGATAGGATTAAAATATATTAATTTAGAGCTTTATTATCATGATATTAAACTATAATTAATTAATTAAATCTATAGCTTTATTTTGCCAAGACGAGCTTAATCTAGACGATTTGGTTAGTTCGCTTACTATAGCGCTGTAACGGGCTCTCTGTAAGAGTATATATATTAGGTCCCGCCGCGCTTGCGACAAGTTCGCAAGCACTCTCAGTCTTTTTGGCCGTATGGCGACGTGGAGGCGGGCCACGTTACACTCTCCCGAAAGGTACATATCAGATAAGACAGATGAAGGTTTCACCAATATCCCAGAGAAGACATAATCAGACAGATAAGGGGCGAAGGGTTTTACTAGTGTCTCAAAAAGGATCATAAAGGGAGCCGGAGAAGAACCAGCGATTAGTCTCTAAATAGAAGAGGTTAGAAAGCATTTGTCCTTCAATACGTGAAGCTCGTTCTACCTTCAACTTACCTTCGACTACCTTCTACTTACCTATGACTCTCATTCTACACTGTCGATTAGATAATCATACGGTTCGGACTAGCCTCTTACAAGCGCCTATATTAACGGCGTATAGGATAACGATATCATTAATATTACGATCTACACCCCCCAATCAAATCTTTTTTAATGTAATATTACGATAATCTAAAGTTTGACGATATCGTTAAGCACCTACTACCAATATCGGTATAACCAGTAGAGAATTTATATGAGAAAGAGCCCTATTTGGCCCATAAGGTAGATGTCTTAAGCCCTTTTAAGGATTAAATCCCCGTTTTCCTGCTTATTTACCCTACACGTGACTTTTAATATAATAATACTATTGGTTTATCTCAGGTGCCTCAGCCGCTTCTCCGAAGAATTTATGGCGTTGCATGGCCCCATTCTCTTGCCACAGCCCCACTCTGCCAACTCGTGCGAACTCCTAAGCCAATTAGCGGCGCGCACTAACTCCTACGAACTCCTAAGCCAATAGAACGTCGCGCTACCCCTAAGACCCCTGCACCCCCCCAAATTCCTCTGCAAAGCGTCTGAGAGATTATAGGCGTGTGTTTACTATAAGCTAGGCCAGATTTTCAATGCGTATTAACTTTAAGTAACTATAACAGGGTTAATCTAGCAGCTATAGCTACAGTTTGTAATGCAATTAAATTATAACCTCCTCTACTAGTATATTTTAATTAATGTAGCTAGCTAACTACCGTATTAGGGGTCAAAGTACAGCCTTAAAGTTTAAAAACGTATTTTCTAAAGCTAGGCCGACCCAACTAACCTTATTAACATAGCAACTGTACTCTATCACTATACCTCTATTCACCCTAAAACTTCCTAAGGTGCCTCTTGTACTCTATTATAAACAGCTTATTTAAATTTACTACACCTATACAATATTTATGGTATGTTATCAGCTAGGTATGCTCTTTTAGAGACTCCTATAAACTCCTATAAACTCCTAGCCCAATTAAATAAGCTTCTGCGAACTTCTATAAACTCCTAGGCCAATTAGATAGCGAGATTTAAAAGAAAGAAGAAAAAGACAGGCAGTAGGAATATAGATCACTAGAGTTAATAGCATAGAGCTTAGGGTAGGGCAGTAGAGCCGCCTACATCACAAATATTAGCCAATTATAGTTCTATCCTAGAGACTCTCCAGTCAATTTAAAGACTAAGCGTAGAAGAATTACCGTTGGTTATCCAGTAGGTAGGGTATATGGAGAATATACTATTCTAGTACAAGGTTATTAACCTCTGCCTTTAGTAAATTATACTTTAGACCTGCCCATGGCTTAATAACTTTAAGCCACGCAACAAGTAGGTGCGCACTCTATATCAGCTTATATTTAGGAAAAGTAACACTCTTCTTATTACCTATATAGGCTTTAGTAAAAGCCTAATCTTCTATACATATTCTATCCTTATGGGGAAGATTACTATTTAGATAATCCCATTAAATAAACTAGGCGATGAGTAGCTAGATAATATTAAGAAGATAAATAGCTCTTATCCAGTTCTTATTAACGCTAAGATAAGAAGTTAGAAGAAGTTTCTAATTACAAAGATCTGGGAGAGGGTGTATATATATATACTTTTTAGACCCAAGTAGGCGTTAACAAAGTTATTCTAGGATGCCTTAAAGGAGCCAGAGTTGCAGTCTTAGATTAGGCTAGTTGCAATTAATAAATATCATCTTATAAAGGAATAGGAAGGCTTTTAACCGGCCTACTTAATGCTAGGTAAGCTGTGGATAATCCTCCACCTAAGTATAGTCTGGTTTGCCTATTCTGTAACTCTTAATAAAAAGGCAGAGAAACTAGTCCTATTATGCGCTAGGTTCTAAGCAGTTAGCTATTATCCATACCAGACTAAGGTTATAAGAATATCTATTAATCGTCCAAATATGTCTATATATATACAACCAACTCCCAAAGGAAAGGTAGACTTATAGAAAAACCTATACTTTCTATTAAATAACTGTATAAACGATAACAGAGTACCTATACCTAAATAAATACCAAAGATGATAGTCTTTATTAATAGTCAAACATCTATTTAGTAGGTAGTAGAGTACCTCTAAAATATACTACTCTAAAAGTCTAAGGCGTATATAAAGGGGACCAACAACGACAATAAGGCCTTTTATATTAGTAGCATAATCTAGGAGTTTACCGCTACTATATAAGAGTATAATCGCAACCAGCGGTATACAGAGTTTAAGAAGCCCTTCTCTATTATCTAAATTATAATAGCTACAACCTCACTTAGTATAGGTGTAAATGTTATAGATATTAAGCGTATAATTATTTAGAGGTTTCTAATTACAAATAGCCTAGGCGATATATAGCAGCGAATTAGTCAAGGCGGATAAAGGGGGGGTTATACTAGTATAGGTTATATCTTCCTACCGTACTAGGCATTTAATACAGAGGGGGTGAATAAGCTAAGACGGAAACTACCACCGCTATATATAGAGCCACTAACCTAGGCGCCTTAGAAAGGACGCAATAGCTTACCTACTAGATATAGACGGAGTAAACTTATCCAGAGTACTATACCTAGCAATATTAGCGATGCAGAGAGTATTACCTTAGAGAAATCTACTATAAGTTACAATTCTGCACTTATGGCTAATAGTAACCTTCTATTTTAGATAAGGGCTAAAATAGCTAGTTGTAGAAGCTATTGGCTAAATGGAAGGATATAGTAAATGGTAAATATTATTAAAAGGCCTTCCTTACCTTCCTAGGAGAGGATAGGTTACTACCAGTAGTCTTAGACTATGTTATTCGCGCGCTAGTTAATTAGTACTATAATTAATATAACCCTTTACTATTTCCTGAGTTTACATTAGCCCCTAAAGCACTAGCACTACTTTATTAGCTAAGGGCTAGCACTCAGCCTAATATTGCATTGGGGTTTATTAATAATTAGGCTGTTAAGTAGGTAGAGTTAATATATACTAGTAAATATCAACGCTTCCCTATACCATTGTCTGCATTTATGGAAGAGAAGTATTACTAGCAGCTTGCGCATCTATATAATAGGAAAACACCTAATACCTTCTAGAAGACACTTACAATAGATTCCCTAGAAAGTATAGCTCCTCTACTTATCTTATAGCGATATCGCGATACCTATAGCGATCAGTTAATTAAACAACTAAAGAGTATAGTAAAGGCAGTTAGGAGTACCCACAAGAATAATCTAGCGTAGAGATAGGCAAAAGATACTTAGGGTAGGGCCTTAGTGGTACGCGAGTTGCTAAAGCAGCCGTCCACACTAGCAGAGTATACTGCGCATGTTTGGCGATAGGACAATAGCCTTGCCGTCCAGGTTGCTATACAGAAGGCAGTATGGAGCGTAGTAGACTTACCAGCTTCGCTACTTAGAAGTTAGGTCACTAGTAGGATTAGCGCGCTAGACTTTCTACCTAATACTCCACTTCTAGCTATACCAGAGGGTATTAAACGCGCGGCGTAGGTACTTAAGGATATTCGGAGACTAATCTCTACGCCTATAACGCATGGTACGTCCGCTGTAGGCTTTTAGGATATCGCTACTTCTAACACTTAGAATGCCGCAGTTCTTAACTCCTAGGATACAGCCGGTCTTAATTCTTAAGTCATCACTATTCTTAATTTTTAAGTTATAGCTGTTCTTAATTCTTAGCCTATTGTTCCAGCTATATCCCAGTTATAGGTGGTCTTAATGCCTAGCTAAAAAAAACAAGCCAGTAACTAAAGGGACTCGCCTACTAAACATCAGATAGTTATATAGGAGAGGGATACAAATACAGATATAGTACTTATATTTACTCCAAAAACTAGATCTAGGCGTATTAGGAAAGCAATACTAAGGGGTAAAGAGAATTTCCTTATAGAATTATAGATAGAGATAGCTTAGGGTTTTATATAATAGCGCGTTCTAATTAGTCCAGGAGTTAGTAGGAGTTAGTAGGAGTTGGCAGGAGTTAGCAGGAATTAGTAGGAGTTAGTAGGACCTATTAACCTATAACCTCTACTTAAAATATTATAACATGTTCTAATTGGCCTAGGAGTTTGTAGGAGTCTTCTAATTAGTCTAAGAGTTTATAGAAGTTTTCAGAAGTTTTATACTAGTGACTTAATTAATAATATAAGGTAAATAAGTGTTAGATTATAGTAAATATCTATAAAGGTAAAGTAGATAAGCTAGTACTTATAGTTATCTACACCCCCCATTTCTCTCTATAACACTAACACCAACAATTTTTTTTAAAAATTGTTTATAATAACTCCCCCTATAGCCTAGGTGCTTTTGCACCTAGTAAACTTTCTAATTAGTAAGGAGGCTATTCTCGCTACTACCTCCACTCTCTATCCTAGAGCCCTACATTTAGGTCACGTCCAATATCCTCTATAGGTATTTTCCTATACTAAGTAGTTAACTAAAGCTTTAGCAAATTAACCTAAGCTTTTAACTACTTCCCTACTTAAAGAGGCGGTTTACTAATTAATTCTATAGCCCTTCTTACCCTTACCGCGCTTGCGCTCCTTCCGTCCTAGTCCTAGTCTCCTATCCCTCTCCCATACTGCCTCTTGGCAGCGACGACAATAATAATAATAACAACGGTATTAGCTGGTGGCCTAATCCACTATACATTTTGCAATACCTTATGTCTTAAACGTTAGCTAATATGGCATATAGATTACCATTACTATTACCACTACCTCCTCCTCTACTATTACCACCACCACCACTACCACTACTACTACTGCCGCTCGCGGCCCCGCCGCTGCCCCTTACTTAGGCTGGCTTCGCGGCTACCTAGTAGGCAGACTAATAGCGGCTCCTATAGAACTGGGCCCTCTATGGGAAGGCCACTGTTAACTATATGCCTACGGTCGCGGGCAAATAGTAGTTGGACCTCCCAGTATTAGTAGGCGCTAAGAACACCTCTTATATTAGAAGGATTATAGAGACGGAGCTAGGTAAGCAGCTTATAAAAGAGGATTAGTACTTGGCTTGCCAAGCAAGGGATAAGGAGTGCTAGGCCTACTCTAAAAAGGGTTTCTAGCAGGTAAGCAGGCCTAGTAACGCCTATACTCGCTATTATATAGCGGCCCGCTCCAGCGGGTGCAGTCTATTAAAGCGGCGCAAGTTCTAGAGAGGCTTACGGTCGCCGCCTCCTCCCTCTTAGTCTCTTCTTCTAAAGGGGCCGCCGCCGCCTCCTCTAGGAGCTGGGGGTTTGGGTATAACAGCGTAAGAAGGCATAGTATAGGATTAACAGCCATAGCAGAGACTGGTATCTCTTTATGGGTAAGCTTTAACCTTGTTCCAATTAGTTTGGATCCTATATAGGTAAAGAAGCCGGTATCCTAGGTGGGCCCAACCGCAAGTTATCCTTTATAGGCAACTGCAAGGCATTATAAAAGCCCTTATTCTACTTCCTATTTAGGTTTAGGTTAGAGGGGTATCTAGTATAAATAGACAAAGAGAGTAAGTATAGCGGGCCTCTACTCTAGTGTAGATAGACGAAGAGAGTAAGCATGGCGGGCCTCTACTCTGGTATAGATAGATAGAGAGAGTAAGCATAGCGGGCCTCTACTCTAGTGTAGGTAGATAGAGAGAGCAAGCATAGCAGGCCTCTGCTCTAAAGTAGTAGTATTAGAATAGAGGTTATCTTTATTCTACCACTTAAATATACTATAACTGTTCCCACTCCCTTAAAGTGTATAAGCTTATAGCCTGGTGCGCGCTCTGATTAGTTTAGGAGTTTGCAGTAGTTTACTAGGAGACCTTAAAGAACAACAATAGTAGGGAATTTAGCGCGCGTTCTAATTAGCCTAGGAGTTTATAGCAGTTTACTAGGAGACCTTAGGGAATAATAATAGTAGGGAACTTATCGCGTGTTCTAATTAGCCTAGGAATTTACAGCAGTTTGCTAGGAGATCTTAGGGAATAATAATAATAATAGGGAACTTAGCGCGCGTTCTAATTAGCCTAAGAGTTTACAGCAGTTTGCTAGAAGACCTTAGGGAATAATAACAATAGTAGGGAACTTAGCGCGCGTTCTAATTAGCCTAGGAGTTTATAAAAGTTTACTAGGAGACCCTAGGGAACAATAGTAGTAAGGGGCTTAGCGCGCGCTCTAATTAGCCCAGGAGTTTATAGCAGTTTAGGTAATATCTGGGTAAGAAGCTTAAGAGACATCTAGCTCCTAGCCTATATTTTAGTTAAAGGTAAGATCCACCTTATCTAACCCATCGCCAATAATGTTAGTAAACTCTTATATATCCATAAAGCCAGTTAGGTCATTAGTATCTAAAAGAGAATAGAAAGCAGTAGCTAAATATAGGTCCTATATATAGAGCTAGTTAAACTGCTCAATCCTCTCCACTAAAACATCTATACTGGTACGGAGAATATTATAAGAGTTAAATAGCTGTAAGCCTACCAACTACCTAGGGCCTTGCGGCATAGCTAGATTACTTAAATAGATTATATAAGCAAGCAGAAACATATTAAGTTCTGTAGAAGCCTATATATAAGCACCTAACATCTCCTTACCAAATATATACTCTATCTTACTACGCACCATCCTAACCGTTGTAACGGAACCTTGTAGCAGGAACTACGGTGGGTCCTATTATTAGGCTAGGTATATAGGTAAGAATAAATTAACAACGTAATAATAACTAGTGGAGTGGTTGCCTAACAGATTAACTCTAATTATATTCTAAGATTTACTACGAAGAGAGAACTATCTGGGTAGGGACTATGGTCCTTTAAATACACAACCATACTCCTAAGAAATCCCTTCGCTCTGTAAGGTATGTGCGCTCTATACGCTCTATACAGACTGTACAGATTACATAGATTATATAGATTATATTACGTAACCTTAGCTACTATTCCTTGTTATATAGTTCCACTAAATCTATCCTAGACCATACCTATATTAACCAACTAGCTTCCACTAACTCTTCTCTAAGTAGTTATAACATTGTACTTAAGCTATCCGTAACACTATCTCCCTTCTCTTTATCTTTGTCCTTAAAGATTCCTAACATCTCCAAGTTGTCTACTAGAGGTATAATGTCCGTTTAATTAATTTGGTTAATATCCTTACTTATTATACCTAAAGCCTCTTCTTCTTCTTTAACCTTTCGTTATGCGCGTATGGTTTCCTCCATACTATTGCTAGGTGAGATAATACCGTCTCTATATTCTTATTGTGCGAAAGAGGTGTTAGTTTATATTACGTTAGCAAGTCCTTCTACCTAACAACCGTCCTCTTATTTGGAGTGCACTAAAGCAAACGTTTAATTATCCTGTAATGTTTGCTCTATCTCTAACGCTAAATATGCGTGTCCTATGACTCTTAACAGTTTTTGAGTTCCCTAAGTAACTTATTATAGGGTTTTATATTCAATCTACCGCTACGAAACTTAATAACGAGCTCTTGGCCTCCCTTGCTAAGCTTTAGCGTACTTATGCTACTTACGAGGCGTACTTGTCTGCCTCTGCGCGTCTTCTTTGTCTTAAGAAGATGCGTGAAAAGGTCCGTTCCAAGGAGTAGAAACTTGTTTGATAAGGTTTACAGGAACTTAGTAATAAAAGATTAATCTCTCTTCCAACTAAAAGGGAAATAACTCTGAGTAACTCAGCAGGTGCTTTTTTTAGGTCCCCCTTAGGTAACTTATTCTTTAGCGATCCTTCCTTATTAATATTACCTAACCTACTCTTTTTTGATACTCCTGTACCTTTCCTATAGTATTCTTTAGGTTGCTTAGTGGTTCCTAGGTAGTCTTACTATAGCCTATTTACTTTACTTTATACCACGTTTCGTTATCTATATCTTCGTAACTAATAATCTTTAAAACTTACTATTTATCTTCCTCTTATCCTCTATACGTGTCTGCCTTATAAACTAATAGCTTAATATCTCCGTGTGCTAGTTCTAGCATCGCGATATATTATATAGGGTAGATCTTTATTTTAGCTAGTAGGTTTAACTTATATATAACTAATAAAATTCTTTATATAATTTTAAAAGGTCCTAGTCTAATATAGTCTAACTTCTTGCTTGGTCGTCAACTCTTAAAATTTTTATATAGTAGCTATACTTTATCTCCCTCCTTAAGATCTGGTCCCTTAGATCTCTTAGTATTATAGTACCTTTTTATCCTTTACTGTACTAGCTTAGCTGTTTCTGTAAGGTCTATATAAAGATTTATTAACATCTCCATTCTTTATTTAGCTGTGCTACTCGTCTTTTTTACTTAATGTGGTAATAATAATGTTCTTAGTTCGTATCCATAATTTGCCTTAAATGGTAATGTCCCCATTCCTTCTTATGGTGTTATATTGTATGCAAACTATATAACTGGTAATAACAATACCCAATTATTCTATGCGTAATTAATATAATGCCTTAAATACTATTCTAGTGTCTAGTTTAGTCTTTCCGTTTATCCGTCTATCTGCAGATAATATACTGTAGATATTACTGCGCGAACCCCTTATTCTGCCAAAAATACTTTCTAAAATGCTGCTATAAATCTTAGATCTCTATCTGATATAATCTTACCTAGTGCTCTATGTCTTATAAACACTTCCTTTATATAGATTCTAGCGACATCTTCTACTAATATCTCTTTAGTGCATGCTATAAAGTATCCCTACTTTATTAGCTTATCCACTATTACTAAAATCGCGTTATA
>Ga0307507_10001133_pt1 | contig 59136 bp, 12 predicted proteins | sample 7_EM_MG_FD_207223 | JGI IMG/M metagenome (GOLD analysis project Ga0307507, IMG submission 207223) | Populus trichocarpa ectomycorrhiza microbial communities from riparian zone in the Pacific Northwest, United States - 7_EM | ecosystem: Host-associated > Plants > Roots > Unclassified | place... | reverse complement strand
TCCTGTCGTCTGACGCCGACGCCAGCCGGGTCGAGTCGTGGGAGAAGGCCACTGACCTGACATAGCCGCTGTGGCCCTTGAGCGTCGACAGGCACTCGCCGCTGCTCGCGTCCCATATCTTGACCGTCCTGTCGGATGATGCCGACGCCAGCCGGGTCGAGTCGTGGGAGAAGGCCACTGAATTGACATAGCTGCTGTGGCCCTCGAGCGTCGACAGGCACTCGCCGCTGCTCGCGTCCCATATCTTGACCGTCCTGTCGTCTGACGCCGACGCCAGCCGGGTCGAGTCGTGGGAGAAGGCCACTGACCTGACATAGCCGCTGTGGCCATTGAGCGTCGACAGGCACTCGCCGCTGCTCGCGTCCCATATCTTGACCGTCCTGTCGTCTGACGCCGACGCCAGCCGGGTCGAGTCGTGGGAGAAGGCCACTGAATTGACCCCACCGCTGTGGCCCTCGAGCGTCGACAGGCACTCGCCGCTGCTCGCGTCCCATATCTTGACCGTCCTGTCGTCTGACGCCGACGCCAGCCGGGTCGAGTCGTGGGAGAAGGCCACTGAGCTGACATCACCGCTGTGGCCCTCAAGCGTCTGCAGGCAAGCACTCCAGCTGTCTCTCATGGCCGGCCTGACCGTGATATATTCAGGCTTCTCGTGTTTAAAAAGCCTTCTGGACAGGCTGCCTGTTGGGCTGAATAAGAGCGCAGACCCATATGCCTGAAGAGGGCTACTCTCAATTCCTCTCTTGTGATACATGATAAACCGGCGTGCATCTTGGACCAGTTGCATCAAAGCGGTCGCATCTGCTCTTCCCTTGGTTCTGTCAGCACGTGTACCACGTACAAGCGTTGCTCGTCAGCAATTACCTGGAGTAGAGCCTCGAGCTTTGCCATTGATGTCACTCCTGCCGACATGCTCTCACAAAGACTGAGAGCCTCCAGCCAGTAGAGATATCGCTCTTTAAGGAACGTATGGGCGGCGCTGCCATCTTGTAAACCTTCGTCGCATCTCGTACTCTTGTTGAAAACTGAGTCATAGAGGTGGTCGACCCAGTGAATGCACGCGTATCGCGTTGTCGCTAGCGGGTCATAGGCCGGCACCTTAACCTTATCGATCGGAAACCCTAGAGCAACCAGGCTGTACATGTCACGTCTCAATGTACCAGACATAAGCTTGAGCAACTGAGAGTATATGTCGTAGTGGATCTTACTCTGAGAGTGGAAGACTGTAGCCCGCACCTCGTCGCTCAAGTAGTCCTTAGCTGATTGGTGGATGAGGTAGACTTGATCATCTCGAACGGTAAGGAATGAACCACACATGGTTATAATCTTTCTTACTTTCCTTGTTAATACTGAAACCTGGCCTAATAATCCGCACAAGCTGCCTATCTCAGCTAGGTAAAGCGGACGGTATGCGACGGAGACAGCGGAGAGCAGGAGCCGGCAAATCTCCGAGTTTCTCTTTGTAAGCTGTTGGATCTGATCTACCATGCGATCGTACAGCTGGTGTAAGCCAGTTGGCGCTTCGTCTACCACCTGTAAAGGGTCCCAACTCTCGGGTCTTTTAAGCTCCTGGACGACGAGGGCGACCCAAAGGAATATGCCATTTGCCTTCCGGCGCAGGATGTCTCGTACTTGATCTCGTAGGCTGTCGTCTTTAAGTGACTCAACACGGGACAGCTTGTCGTCGATGTACACGTCGACAGCGCGAGACACCTGCTCCGCATTTTGCTTTAGCTCCAGACTCAACCTCGCCTGAGCGTCAATAGATCTCAGCTTCTGTTTGATGTGGACCTCGTTCCGACTTGACAAGAGCCACTTTACGCGGGCTGGTGAGGATGAGGTATGAATTATCAAGTCTAAGAGCTTTGGCAAGTCCGCGACGCATTCATCAAGGGCGTCGACAACTAGGTAGGTCGCCTTCAGGTCTGGGTCTAGTACTACGTTCGTAAAGATATCTGACAGGGCAACCCAAGCATTTGCGTCTTCGAAAAGGGTTTGGCCTGCATGATCGTACTTCTTCCGCAGGTGTGAGGCCAACGATGGCTGCTGGTTGACGAGCAGGTAGATTAGGCCGCGCAGCACGGCAGTGGCGCTATTGATGCGCAAGTCAGTACCTTGGCAGAAGAAGAAGGATAAAAGGTTGGGGGTCGATTTCCTCAGCTCGTCGATAATGCCACAGAGAAGCATCGTCTTTCCCTTGCCAGGGTCACCTTTGATCCACAGCAGTCGGCTCTGCGGGTCGCTGTGCCATTGCTGGAAGTTGGGATGATCTAGGACCCAGCAGTACGAGCCCTCTAGCAGGCCTCCCTTTGTGTCCTCAATACGCTTCTTGTCGTCCCGTGGATCTGTAAGGCGTATGTCTTGGATACATTTGTCCAGCTTATGGATTTCGTCCAGGAGCCGTTTGAACGCTCCCCTCGTCCCCTCACCATAGAGTGGGGCGATGTAGACGTCGAAAAGGCCTAGCAATGAGTATGCTCTATCTTCTTCAAGCTTGGTCTGGCGGTGCTCTGTCCACAACAATCGTTCATCAACGGTGAACTGAGACAACCGTGCTCCTTGAATTGCTAGCTTAGGGATCCCTGTTATTTCGTGGATCTGTTGCGTCAGCGATATTTTGTTACCTAGTAGCTTGCACTCCCGGGAGAAGAATTCGACTGCACTTGGGGCAAGAAGCTCCTGGAGAGTCCAGCCCCGAGTGAACCATCTGCTGACTTGAAAAGCTGGCTCCCAAGTAAATCTAGAGCCTTCGTCGCTTGATTCACACTTGGCTGTCGAAACATCCGATAGGTAGATGTAGCATTTCACTGCATTCCGATACCAGCGGAACATGGATCTGATAGTCCGGGAGAGTTCAGCCTTGTTTGTCTTGTCGATACAACATGTGTCTATCCAAAACCATTCTAGGCTGTCCTGTGCAGCTTGTTCTCCACAGAACCGGATCTTCTTATAGCCAGGCTTGTTCTTGCCAGTGCCATTTTTCAGGTCTTCAAAGGTTACCTCCTCGGTATCTACTCCCCAAGTATGCGAAAGTATAGCATAGGGAGGAATAGCCTCGTCGCTAAACTGAGTAAGACTGAAATCGCTAGTGTCGTAGCGTCCTAAAAGGCGCATTGCGTCGCATGGAGCAAACACGGTCGAGCGGTAGGAATAAGTTTTGGCGGGGTCCAAACGCGGCAGCCTAACTGAAGACACGAGCACAGCAACTCGCTCGTCTATGGAGAATGTTAATCCTAGCTATCAAGGTTAACAAGCGTACAAGGAGATAGGACGCTGAGCCATACCAAAGAATCGCATCTAAAAGCGAGACGGTACGGGAGTGCTGTGCCTTGCCATATCCTTTGTTTTGTGAGGAAGGTGGAACAGGTTCAGCTCAAGGTGGGGTGCGGCTGATTGCACAGCCCACAGTGTGGCACGGTAAGGCTGATGTCCAGCGGCCAAACTTCAGTAGAAGGCAAATTCGCAAGCGACTAGACTGGATTACTTTTTATTTGAAAAGTGGACAAACACCTTAGTGACGCTAGCAGGGAGGACGGCCGAACCGCTCCTACCCTACCCTTGTCGAGACATTAGCGGTTAAAGCTCCGGCACAATCATTACGTGGGGTGTTATCCATTTAACCAAAGCCTCTTTCCTTAGCCAAAGAAAGGTGGCGCTGTAGAGTCGGCCGCCATGATTATGGAAGGTAGCTTAGTTTAGGATTTTAAATGTGCGACCTAGAGCGATCGTTATTAATGATGGTTATTAATAGAGCTGTTGCCCTGTAAGGCTAGATCTGCCTTTTGTTGCTTAAAATATTCGGGTGGTTAACGAGCCGAGACCCATGCTTTAGTCTCCATAGGTGACTTTGTTCTACCATCTTCTACTTACACGCGTAAGCGCAGTGTCCGCCTTTAAACTATAATCCCCTTACTTGCAACAAACCGACTTAAGGCATGCCGATTGATACTATTAGTACCAGGATAGAAAATGTATGCCTTCTTTGCTTCCCCTTCGCGTTTAATTTTTATAACTAATGTAGCTATTATAGGAACTTACGATCCTTTAATATGATGTCTGCTTTAAGCTTAACTAGCTCTTAAACATAAATCCAAAGTATTCTTAACTAATCTGTAATTAGGCGCTTATGCTTTCCGTAGCTATTAATTCTATAGCCATGTACCATGTTGCTATTAGAGACTTGTTCGAAGAAGATTTACAGAATTGTAATAGTGATTTCATCGATCCCAGCAAGCTCCTTTTGGCTTCTAGCTTGTCCCCTTTACCTATAGGTGAGCTAGCTGAATAGACCAAGGCAAGCAGTGATTCAACGCCATCTCAAGGCGTCAACACGACCCCCCAAAAGTCTCCCGCGCCTTCTCTTCAACACCCTTCGTCCTGTACGGAAAACCAGTTCCCCTCCACAGCTATAAACTCATCAATCTAAAGTGCAGAGACATTGCAGCAAAGTCCTAGTAGTTAACCCTATAATTATATAGATAACCAGAAAGGGGAGAAAGAATAGTTGCTATCTTAGGTAGACAAGCAACACTATAAAGAGCCTTAACAATTAATCAACCATAATCTCTAATATATAAGGCGGGACGACCAAACACAGGCGCGTAAAGAAGGGTAGGATAAGGCAAAGTTGGATAATATTTACGGACGGGATAACGTAATAGAAGAATATATAAAAGACGTCTCTCTTATTAGATGCGATCCTAAACCGCAAAGTAAAATATACCAGAGAAAAGGAGCATAATCGCCTATAAATAAAAAGTAACTATAATAAGCTAAGCCTACCAAAACACCAAACGCAGTAATTACTAGGTCTACTAGAAGGATAATATTAGAGCGGCTTTAGAGCAAACGAAAAGTTAATAATTAGCACTTCTATAAGGTTAAGAGGCTACAGAAACAAACTCTAAAGGAGATTCCACCTATCCATAACTGTAAATTTCCGTTAATAGAGATATATTAAACCTTTACTAACTATAGCTTGTTAGACAATTCTAATAGGCTCTAGCTCCTTACTTACTTATTCTTTACAGTTACTAGCTAGAACGCTTTTATATAGCTATAGAATTCCTATCTTACCATTTAGGAGAGTATAAGTATAGTTATTCTTTCTTCTAGTAATATAGTATCCGCAAATATGGAGTCTCTGGATTAATTAAATATCTCACTTACTATAGCTTTTATTATAAAGCAATTCCACCTAATTAGATTAGTGGAAGCTTAGACACAGCTAGAACAGAATTACTAGCTTTAACTAGTCCGGCAGACCAGATATTAGCGGAATAAAGAGCGAATATCGGAACTAGGTTATTGCGGCTAGGCTGCTTCCCGCGCTCTAGATAATATGCTATCCCAGGCATATCCTAAACTTATAAGGTATATAGTTAAGTATAATAAATAACTAACTACCCTAAAAAATAGACTTAGTTAGGGACGCAACTGGTATATACTAGCAGCTTAATTTAGTATTAGTATCCTTGCTTTAGTTCTAACTAATAGTAATTTTAGTATTTATAACTGTAAGTAAGCTTCCTTCTTGCTAGCAGAATCTACACTAGGCTAACTTTCTATAGTATTAAAAGACTTCCAGTAGATGATTTTAAATTGCTTATTAATATTTTAGATAAAAAACGTGGTGGTTTTCTCTATAAATATAGCTAATAGATAACTTACTTTCTTAATCTTCTCTTAGGACTAATTCCAGAGAGAAAATATATGCTTAAGGATACAGATAGATTCCTTATAAAGGAGGAGCCATTTAACTTACTAGGTTTAATAGAATACCTAGAATTAAATAGGTAAATATTAGCGTAGATTTTTACAGTATATAGGGATGTGTGTTAATTATATATATAGATTATTATAACTAAAAAGCTTAATATAGCTCTCACTATATCTGTTTATAAACTTTACGCAAAGACAAATTTAATGGGCATTATATTTAGGTTTAGGGCTTCTAGGAGGCTCTTAATCCTAGAAGAACTAATCTTAATTACCTATTCCTACCTTTATTTTCTAGTACAATCACTACAAAGGAACTATAAACAGTATAGATGGTAGTAAAAGAATAAAAGATTGGAGATATAGTAAAGTGTGAGGCTTTATACGCCTAAGGCAACGCCAAGCCAGGTGCCCATGCTGCGCTACGCCGCGTATAGGCCGGGATAATAAAACATGTACCTCGCTCCTTATAATAAGCAATAACTAAGGGAGCATCCAACTAATCTAAAAAAGGTCTTTTATTTAACGCCTAAAATTAGGTACTTGATTTTTAAGGTCTACTCAGTCCCTTAAACCTCCTCAATATTATCACCTCCTCTCTAGCGCTCGGCCCCAAGTTAAGCAGCAATGCTGATTATTTAAGTAATAGGAAATTCTACTAATAACTCTCCACTCCACCTAATTGCTTTTATAATATCTTAAGTCCAAATAAATCTAGAATATCTTCTTAATGGGCATTCTTATCTTATCTTTATACTTGCTCTAATTACTCTTATTTATATCGGCCCCAATCTTAATATAGTGCTTAACGGCCTTATTTCTAGTCTAACCGCTATACTTAATAAGAAAGGGAACAAGCCTCGCCATTTTACTACAACGTATAGTCTTATAAATATTATAATACTACTTAATTGCTTCGAGCCCAGCGAGGATATACATCTCCAACTTTTACAATTGCGCCTCTAAAGTGGCACACTTATAGCACACACTCTTAAAGATATAAAACTCTTAGGGCGTATTAACAACTAATTAAAAGCAATCTACAAATACTAACCAAAGCTAGAGGTTCCTTTTAGATATATTAAAGACTGGCGCGGATATAGACCTAGAGATCACCCTATTTATATATAAATGGTGAACGCTAGTACCTCCTAGGATGTCTAGCAAGAATTTAAAGCCACTGTAAGTACTCTTAATTAAAGGCTTCTCTAATGGACATTCGGCTAACGATACTAAGTTAAGAAAGAACCGTTTAAAGCCTAAAAAGGGGAAATGTCCATTAGAGGTAGGAGACATTAGCTAGAATAATATAATAAAACGTCAATTATAGACATATAGTAATTTAAGAGATAGAGTTAAGAAATAATATTCTTAAGTTTTTCTGTCCAAGGCTAGAGGAATTTAGAAAGAAACTAAGGTTTTATTTAACTTGGCTATATTTATAACTATAAATAAAGAGTATTATGTTAGGCACTTCTAACTTTAAAAGGCTTATTCCATTAATTCTGGCGTTCTATACTCTAAATCACAACTATATATACCCTACAATGTCCTCGTATTCCAGACATTATTTAGATTGTTTTTTGCACACTATATACTATTTTATCTAGCCATATTACACTTACGCGTGCACTTATTAGAGTAAAAGTGACTATAACTATATAAGAGTGTTTCCTAAATATATATAGTATACCTTTAGAGACGAGTTAGCTGCTTTTTATAGATAGTAAGGAACGATCTTATAAATTTAAGGCAGAATGCTGGATCTTCTTTTGTTGGAATTTGGAATTTTATAGCCTTTTACAAAGTGATATTTCTTAAAGCTGTTGATATGGAATAGAGCTAAGGAAAGTGGACTTTAGTAGGTTTATAAACTATTAATACTTATCTCTACTTAAATAAGGCTGGATTTATATATATTAGTGTAGATATATTGGCAGCAAAGATATATAAAAACAGCTGCATGCAGCAAGAAAATGCACTTAGATATTTAAACTATTCCATTTCAAGGTGACTGCGGTAAGGCTCTAAGATATTAAGTAGTAGCCTTGCAGGTGTCACTAACTGGTAAACATAGATCCTTTTATATCTTAGATATTAATATCTAGTAATACTACCTATCCCTTCACCTAGTAGCGTCCTATGAGAGTTAAACCATGCGCGAACACCAGAATTAAAAATATGCGTATGGTTATAGAGCCTTGATCCCATTAATTCTATTAGCTAGCTTTTATCAATAACTATAGGACACATTTTACTAGGTGAAGGGATAAGTCAATATTATAGGCCGGCTGACTTATCGCTACTAAGTATATAAAGGTGGAGAACTTATAAGCTTACTATAAGTGAGTCTCTTAACTTCAATTCAATATGCAAAGACTTGTCCTATATACGCAAACGACAACGAGATATTCTTGATATAGAAGTAACTAGATAGAAATAAAACACTAAGCTAAGGAAATCCTAATTAACGCCTTAATTCTCAATGCTAAAAGACAATATAATTGCAAAAATCTTCCTTATAAGAAATTTCTTATACCTTAGACCTCTTAGGATCTCTATTTATAGTAGGATTTACCTTTCTCTTACGTACTCTTCTCCTTAATATCTCTTCTAATAAATCCTCTAATGTCTTTTCTAGTTGATCTCCTTGCTTATATGGTTTGCTCCTCGTAGCTATCTCTATTATAACGTCTTTAAGTGGTTTGTATATCTTAGTATAACGGCAAAAGAGACGGGGATTCTTAGTATAGTATAATGCAAGTCTCTTTAGTAGTATGTCCACGGCTAAAACCCAGGTAGGATACCAGCATATTACTACAATAGGGCCAAATGTAGATACAAATGATTTATGACTAGGGCTTTAGAGACGTCTTAAGTCTTTTCTTATATAATAAGAAGGCAACTACAAAACGAGATACTTTAGTTGTCCACGCGAAATCATAGCATTGGAAATCATTAATACTTTAGATAGGGGAGATACAACTCTAAGAAATGTCATAAGATTAGCTAAGCTATTCTTTGCTTACTTATTAGTATTGCTAAATAAATATAGGGGTCTTATAAATATACCTTAAGTTACTGGCAAAACGTGTTTAGAAACCGCAACTGTATCCGCTAGTTAAGGCGAGTCTATCTTGGCCTCGCTATAGTCCTTTATTAGCTTAGGTAAGCCTGTCTTAGCTTTGCTATAGCCTTTTAAGTCCTTAAAGTAATTAAGGTATATTTTTTATACACCTCCCCAAACCGTGTCCTTTTATGTATCGCCCTTTATATTATCTTTGTTTTTGTAAGGATTGACTTTATTAGGTGTTTAAGCAGGCATACAAGGCATTTATTTCTGCATAGGGTTAGAAAGCTGCGATTATTTCTCCTCCCTACTACTAGATACTATGTCTTTATTATTAATATAATTCTAGGATAATTTAAGGTTTCTAGTAGGTTAATAATTAGGTATATTACCCTCGGGGTAGTAGTATATAGTAATATTTCTATAAGCACTAGTTAAGGACCTATAGGTTATATTAGCAATGCATCTAAGCTTAGTTAAGGTAATATATATAATGTCTGGTATTCCTATAAAGATCGTAAGGGGTATATAATTAAGAGGTTAGGTTTAGAGGTAAGTTAATTTAATAGCATATAAGAACTAAGAGCACGATGTTTATATTCTATTTCTCTCCTAGGGTAGAGTTAGGACAGAAGGTAGAAGGGAAAGGCAGAGTATACTAGCCGCCCTTTTCTACCCTATATAGTGTCTATAGTGCAATATTTAGTGGCTATAATTACTCTTAGTTTATATATTATCTATACCCAAGACTATAGGCGCCTAGAGCGATCTATAAGTAAGGCATTGTTAGGAGTAGCTATTAGCTAAGCTATTACTAAATTTAAATAGCTGACGATTCCTAACGGACGCCGTATGCCTTAGTAGGGTTTAGAAGTGTTTGTATAAAGTTATAAACTAAAACTGGAAGTTAATAATAACCCCTAATAACGCCTCTCTTAATAGGAATAGTATTATATAATCTATTTCTAACGCCTATACTTTCTAGGGTAAGATACTGCCTAAGTAGTAGACTTATTCTAGCTAGTTAATCTTATATATTAACCCCCTATCTATGGCAAAGGAGCTATTAGTGCCTGTAGGGTGGTTTAATTAGTATTCTAGCTAAGCCCTTTATAAGCGCTCCGCCTTATATAGGCGGCAATTAACTCCTGTTAATCTACCTTGCGTTAGGGGAGATCTTTTACTTAAGGCGCTAAGCAGCCAGTACTTAGAGGTCTATAGGCTTGTTCTATATCCTAATAATATCAACCACAATTTCTCCTTAAGTGGTATCCCGTAACCCTAAGTACCTATAAGTATAGCGTCCCTAAATTATTAGCTAGTAAGTGGGCGTTTATAGATAAAGAAACCGACTTTAGAGATAACAATAGCAATATAGAGGCGTTAGCTGGTTAGGAAAGTGACTTTAGCAATAAGGATTAAGAATAGGACGTAGAGATATTATATAACGGAGAAGATAGTTTTAGCACTAAAGATTAAGAAATAGGGGCAGACAGCAATAAAGAGATACTAAACGACAAGGCCATATAGGCGACGGTTAGATATAGTGGCCTTAGCTTTATAGTCTTAAATCTATAAGTATAGGATATAAATATAAAGAAGATTTCTAATAAAAGCTAGTAAAAGGGTTAAAACTTTGGCCTCCTTTTGTTTAGCCTATTGCGAAATAAAATAATATTTTACTATTCCTACCAGAGTCTCTACCTATTTAACTTATAGCAAGCTATAAAGCATTTGCGATAATCTATGCTTTTACTTAGATGAATTTATTTACTACCTTGAAAGCAATAAGTAAGTAAGTAAGTAAAATTTTTAGACTATCTATTGGCTTGTTTAGCCATAAGTCTTGGCTCTAGAAGTCTATCCCCCCCCCCCTTTTTTTTTTAGGGCTTTACAGTCTGTTTATATAGTGTGGCAGGGTAGCTGTCTCTGTAGTTGTCGCCCTCTTCTCTCTTTCTTCTTCGGCTATTCTAGCCTCACGGTCTGAAATAACGCCTTTGTTCTACCCTTTATAGTATCCTGTTTGCGCAAGCCATTCTATAAACTTATTCGCGCCTTCTCCTACTATCTATAGTCCTGGGAGCCCTCTTATACCCTTAGGCGTAAGTTCTACTAGGCTTTTACTATTAAACTTTTTACACTCTAGGTAGTGACCTCTTTCTCTAGGTTTACTATATACGCACTTTACACCCTCCTTTCCTTGGCGTTCCCTATATATGTTTAATCTCCCTGTCCCTGTTCTTTCTAATAGCACGTATCTAACCAGGTCTCTTTCGCCTTTTAGTTTAGGGATCCTTCCCCCTCCCGCTTTTTGCATCTCTTTATAGTCTGGGGGGGTTTCGCCCCCTTCCCATCCTACTTCTAACCTCTTCTTTTTCCTTTCTTTACATAGTCTTTTTAGCTATACGTTTAATCCTCCTTCTAGAATCACCATCTCTTCTTCTATGTATAGTTCCTCCCATTCTATACTTATGTACTTAGGGCATCTATCTAGTAAAAAGAACTTATATGCCTTGGGGTTTAGGCCTCTTAGCTTTATAGCATCCTTATATAATATCCTTGGCGTTCTAGGCCTGCTTAGCTCTCTCCCCAACTCCTTACTATCCGTATAGAACTATACCTGTCTGTTTCTTACTTCTCCTTTGGCCCTATAAGCTAGGTGCATTGCCCTTAGGCCAGCGTCCGTATTAGTGTTATAGGGTCTTATATAGACCGTGCCTTTGGCTACTATTGTAGACCGCTGGTTTTTAACCTAATAGTAGGCTTCCTGTTCTTTAACAGATATAAAGATCTACCTTAACCTAGGGGTTTATCTAAGGAAGCTCTTCTTAAACTAGTCTTTCTCTAACCTTCTTACCTAGACTGGTAAGTATTTAGCTTTCCTGCTCTATAGGGCCTCTATATCTTCCGTTATATAGTTCCTTAGTTTATATATCCTAGCGGCTTTCGCCTTTCTCTAGATAGTTAGGTGATCTATAGCGACCCTATTTAGCCTAAGGAAGGCCCTATCCCTTATATTTTTAAGGATGTCCTCTATCTTTAGAATTCCTATCTCCTAGTCTAGGACTTTTAACAGAACGCTCTTATCCGCGCTAAGGGCGAAATATTTATATACTTTAAGCGGTTTCTCTAATTCCTTTACTAGAGCTAACTGTTTCTAGGCCCTTTTCTTTCCTTTATTATCTAGGCTTCCTTTCTACTATACCTCGGATCCATAGACCAGGGAGGGGATAAGTATTATCTTAATAATCTTAACTATAGCCTCCGTTCTTAGTCCTATCTTGGTTATTAGGTTCCTAACAAGTCTGGCTATGCCCTATCCTGCTGCCTTCCTCTTACTATATAGGCTGTAAAGCTTAGCTTATTGTCTAAGACAATTCCTAGGTACTTGACCTCCCGGCTTATCTTTACTGTATATTCTGTTACAACAATCTCTTTCCCTATAGGGCTTTCTGTCCGCGTCCCGTAGTATATTATTGCCTCTATTTTTAACGGCTTAATCTTTAGGCCTAGTTGTCTGACTTTAGCTGCGAGCTTATTGGCCTCGGTTTCCACATTCTTTAGGGACTCTTTAGGCGTGGCGCCGTACGCCATTAGGGCCACGTTGTCCGCGTATAAGTATCTTGACCTTTATCCTACCATTACTAGGCTAAGCAGCAGGCTGAACAGCACTAGCAATATTAGCGACCCCTGAGGGAAGCCGTCGTCTAGGTGGATACTCCTTCCCCTTACTTAACCTCTCCTAGGGTGAACTGTCCTGTTACTTATAAAGTTAACCACTAACTAAATAATATTATCGGGGACCTCTTTATCTCTAAGGATCTTATATACAAAGTCCTTTTTAGCCGCGTTAAAGGCTCCTTTAATGTCTATACACACTAGCGTCTTCTAGGTCTTATAGCTGTTCTTACCTTCCTATTTTATCTCTAGGTCGGCCAGTATCCTAAGGGCTACGTCCGTTATGGACCTCCCCGGAATTCCTCCTACTTAGTTTTCCCTAAACTATCCTTTTTTAAGTTTGGTTTCTTCTAGCTACTTTACCAGTACCCTTTCTAGTCCCTTACTGGTTACTAGGAGGAGCGTAATCAGCCTTTAGCCTTTTACCGTGCTTGTATCCCTGCCTTGTTTGGGTATAAGGACTAGTTTAGCTTCCTTTAGGGTCGCCTTCCCCTCCCTTAAGTCCTTGTTAATAAGGTGGGTTACCTTATATATATCTAGCTCCAGCTCCCTAAATAGGTCCGCTATGACCTTGTTTTATCCTAGTGCTCCATTCTTCGCTTTTAGGAACGCGACTAATACTACCTTCTTATTTAGGTTAGTCCACTTAGCTAACGGTCTTACCTTCCCTAACTTGGTCTAGTTATTTGCCTCTAACTTTATAACTACTGGGGCTTCTAGTCTTATTAAGGTCTCTATAATTATAGTAACCTGCGTCTCCTCTATCTCCTCCTTATATCCTACTAGTTGTCTTAGCGCGTTGTCCTAATATTGGTTCCTCTATTTTGCGAGTTTATAGATGTCCTAGTTGGACCTTATATTCTAGACCGCCTTAGTCCAAAAGGCTGCTCTTGCCCTTTTAACCTTGTTTCTTAGAGCTCTCCTTTCCTTAGCTCTTCCTTCGGGATCCCCTTTAGGGTCTCTCTCTTATACTCTTCTAACCGCTTCCGTTAGGTCCTTGTTCCACTAGGGCGTCTCTTTAACGGCTGACCTTTTTACCTCTGAGTTCGCCTTGACAACCTCCACGAGGTTTTTTGTCCACTCCGCTAGGGACTTCCCCTCTTGCGTCTACTATTCTTTGCACTTTTTAACGTTTATTTTCGTTCTTATCCTAAACAACTCTCTTTTAAAGAGCGCTGTCTAAGCCTACATAACCCCATAATCTAAGCTGGACTATATCTCGTTAAGGCCTCTGGTCGCCCCTAGGATATTACTAAAGACAAAGTCTAGCGTCGCGCCTCCCCTTATTGGGACCTCTTTATTATTTAGCAGGCTAAGCTCCGCTGCCTACTTGTCTAGCTTAATCACCCTATAGGCCCTTTCTCTGTTCTACTTAAAGGATCTATTAAAGTCCCTTATAACTAGGACGTCCCTCCCCCTTATCGGGATGCCTTTTACCGCCTAGGCTGTCTGTCTATTATTCTTTTCTTCTAGGTGTATGTATACGTTAAAGACCTTAATGCCTTCTACTTCTACGCCTACTATGTCTTTTGTGAGCCTTCTTAAAGCCTTTACCCTTAGGCCTATCTTTATAAAAGTTACCGCTTTTAGTCTTTCTTTCTCCCAGTCTTCCGACAGGCTGAATAGGTCATATCTATCCGGGGAGATAGTAGAGACCTTGTTTTAGTCCTAAAGGACTACTGGTTCCTAAATTAGAATTATATCTACTTTCCTATCTACCGCCTATGCCAGAAACGCCGCCTACGTTTGCCTTAACCTAGCCATATTATTACTAAGGAGGTTTAATTCTATTTAGCTAGCCCTTTTTCTTTGCTTACCTTGTTTCCCTTAGGATTAGCTTTTTCTGTCTCTTTTACTTCTTCCCTCTTAGACTTTACTTTAAGGTTGGCTTTGGTCTGTTTCCTCTTGGCCTAGATAATCTACTTATTTAGGTATAGCTACTGGTTACCTGCCCTCCTAGGTCTTAGGGGGCATTTTAGGTTGTTACTCTTATGGTCTTAGAGGCACGCTATACATCTAGGCTTTTCCTTATATTCTCCATATTCCGCCTTGCTGTAGTTCCTACACTTATTTTCTTTCCTATATAGGCCTATATAATGCATTTTATAGTTCCTATAAAACCTTAGCCCTACTTTATTAGTGGCCTTTACCGCTCCCACTCTGTCTCCAAATATAGTAGTGGATCTTTTAATCTCATTATCTTCTCCTATAAAGACAATAACGTTATATTTTTCTTTGCACCCTACTAGCTAGATTAGCAGGATCTTCTTTAGATCTATATTCCCTTAGTTCTTAGCAATTTTAAATCTAATATTTGCTTTGTTTAAGGACGCCCAATTCCTATTAACTATCTTTAGTCTTATCACTCCTTAAAAGATAAACTTGTTCTATTTCTTACTAAACTCTACATTGCCTGCCCCTATAGCTTGTTTAATTTCCTCTTATTTATTTATAAGGTTTATAATATCTTATTTTATCCTAACTAGTAGCGCAATGGCATTTCTAGTTTGGTTAACTCTTATAAACCCTTTGTTTTCTTCCTTTATTAAGCAAGCTTTAATGGCATGCTCTATAACCACCTTATCTAGTCTTTGTCCGCTAAATCTTAAAAAGACCCTTAGGTCTTGTCTTATTATCCCTTTTATTAGGACCCCCCTGGCTACCTTCTTCTCTTTCTCTTAGTTCTATGGTCTAAAGTCCTTCTTTAGGACCTATGTCTATAGGGGTCTAACCTGTGTAACTAGGTTTTCCTTTTACTTAGCCTTACCTTTCTAACTAGTGGGCCCTCTTACCTTAGTTGCTAGGTCCGCGTCTTAGGGGGCCTTACCCTATTATTAGGCCTTGCCTATCTAACATTATTAGGGCCAAGTTATCCCTTTATTGGTTAGTTCTGAGGGGGCTATACCCCCTCTATTCTCGCTCTTTTTTCTAGTAGTTTAGCCTACCCCCTTACTAGGGGCTGTCTGGTTTATTATGTCTAAGACTATTATAAAAACTCTTCTTATCATCTCTCCTAGGGATAGTTAGGTTAGCCTTTCTATGTTCTAGAAGTCATTAGCGAGACATTCTATAAATATCTTAAGTACCGCTTTCCTCCTAAGGCGTGTTTTTTCCTTATTCCCTTAAATAGTTAACAGTAACCTTAGTAGGGCGGGCTACTTAGGGCCTGCCTATCCCTTCTTCCTATTGCTCGTCTTAGCGGGGACGGGCTCTTCCTATATAATTGTCTGGGCTGCTTAAGTAGGAAAAGTGGGGGGAGCCTTCTTCCCTAAAGGGGCTACTTCCTCTACCGCTGCCTCCTCCTCTTCTTTGGTATTTATTATAACTTCCTTAGGGCACGGGGAGGCCTAATAGGAGCTGCTTACAGTGTTAGGGGGGTTAAGGACTAGTCTCCTAAGTAGAGTATCCTCAGCTTGCGTCTTCCTAGACGGAGTCGGTCTCAAGGGAGTGAGAGAAGGCTCTCTTTCTGGCGTTATAGGGTAACTGGGGGCTTCGTTCCTAGCTATCTCTACCATTTCTTTATCCCAGCTTCTGTGGAAGCGACACCTCCCCTTACAGCTGGCGCTATTATATTTCTCTACTACAACGTAGTTCTTACACGACTCTTTACAATACTTATAGCGTTCTTAAAGTCTTCCTTTAAATGTCTAGTTCCCATAATATTCTTTTCCTCCTATATAGTCCCACTAGCACTTGCACGGCCATCCTATTATGTCCATTTTTCCATCTCCTCCGGATTTCCTTATCTTTGAATTTCTTTCTGGTGAGTTGCGGTAAGTGTAAGCGGGGTATAACTTATTCTATAGTGTTTTCTTTTTATTTAAATCTGCTTATAGTATATAGCGGTTGTTTATCTATTCCGGTGTAGTGGGGAGGGGTGGTTAGGTTACGCAAGGGGGCTCGGACTTATGGCTACGCTTATAGGGCTATTCACGTGGGAACTTCTCTAAGTATATATAAGGGGGCTTTGAGTCGTTGCAAAGTTTATAGAAGTCTTTATATGGGAACTTCTTTAATGTTTCTAGATCTGGGACTTATATATTTTCTTTTTTTATAGTTCTGATATTTTCCTAATATTTGCTTTCCATTTATAAGCTAGGCGTTAATAGAGGGCGCTAGGTTAGATCACCCTGCTTATATAATTACAATGCTTGCACGATTACTCTACTCGCATAATTGCCTAGCTCGCACGATTACCTAGTTTATACGATTACCTAGCTCGCATGATTACCTAGTTCGCATAATTACCTAGCTCGCACGATTACCTAGTTCGCACAATTACCCAGTTCGCACGATCACCCAGTTCGCACGATTGCCCAGCTCGTATAATTACCTAGCTCGCAGGATTACCCAGCTCCTATAAGCACCATGCTCGCACGGTCACCTAGCTTATAGGATCGGCTAGCTCCCACAAGTATCTAGCTCGCACGATTACCCAGTTCGCATAATCGCTCAGCTCGCACAATCGCCTAGCTCGCAGGATTGCCCAGCTTCCACAAGCACCGTGCTTGCACAGTTACCTAGCTCATAGGATTAGCCAGCTCCTACGAGTATTTAGCTCGCATAATTAAAGCCGAAGTTATTAAACCCATTAATATCCTATTTACACACTAGGCATTAATTAGAGGCGCTAGATTAGACCACTCTACTTATATAATTACCTAGCTTATAGGATCCCCTAGCTCCTACGAGCCCCTAGCTTCCACGACCTCCTAGCTTATAAAACCGAAGCTATAGCTACTAAATCCGTTAAGATCCTAGCTGCATATTTAGAGGACGCTACGCCTAACTACCTAGCTCGCTCTTTTTATAGAATTCCTTAATTAATTAATGGTGCCTGCCCGAAAAATATCTCTTAATGTCTTTCTATAATATAAATTTCTTATTATATAAATCCACAAGGAGATTCTCTTCCTCAATTATCTATACCGGCTCTTTAGCGCGAAGAATAATGCTATAATAGTGCTAATATGCATCTACTATTCTCCCTAATAGGGCTTTTATAATATTATCCTATAATAAAACTATAAGTAACACCTGGGGAGCTAGCTCTATAAGGATTTTTTCTTTATTAGGTGTCTATATGTTAGTTTTAGGCTTTAACTCCCGCAAGGCTTTATTTGCAATAACAATCTTTAAAAAATGTTAGTAAAGCTATTAGAAGTTATATCTAAGAAAAGAAACTAACCAGCAATATACGCTAAAACTCTATATCTAGGTTATAGTGTTGTAAGTAGTTCTATATATTACTTAACCTAGTAAATATAAGTAATATATAGCCTTAGTAGGATAAGGTATAAGATATATATAGCCAAGTATATCTCTAAAATTTAAGCTAGCAAATGCGGCACCTATCTGGCAATATTTATAAATAGAAAACTGTCCTGCCTTAAATAGTATATAATGGCTTTCTTTTTATTTGTCCATTTACTCCTTACTCTAGCATTAAGAAAAAGGCTGTAATATTTCTGCTTATAACCTAATATTGGTCTATTAAGCTTAGACGAAATACTATCCCAACCATTACTATCCTTAAAAGTTGTATTTATTAACTTAAATTATTGCTTAATTAACTAAGACTTATATACGGATGCTAAGGGCTTATTATTTGTATAAGGGCCGGTTAAGTTACACTTTATAAAGCGTTAGTAGAGCCTTACTAGGGAAAGGCTAATAATGTAAACTAATAGTCTATATGGTCTCTAGAGAGCTAAATTGATTATTATTAAATAGGTAATTAATACTAGTAGCTCTAGATTAACTATTATTAGTAAAACCCTTACTAGACTCTAGACTAGTCGCTCTCCTTAACTTATTAGAAATATCTATAAAGTAAGCTTTATTATCTAAATTAATAGGTTTTATTAATATTAAAAATAATAGTAATGGATTGCATTACTAGAGTAATTAATTAAAGTGTATCTTATATTAAAGCTATAAGAGGTATAGCAGAAGCGTTAGCAGTAATTAGGAGAACATTTAGCAGAACGTATCTATTTAATAGAGCACTAAGCGGCTAATACATTTAATAACGCCACTAGTACGGCTCCCCCTTAATACATAAGCGCTGCAATTTTAAGAATTTTAGGCGCATGCACGTAAATTCATACTATAGTATAAGCAGATTTATTTAGAGACTAGAGAACCAATTTTAATTATATACCAAAATTTTAACTCTAAGCTAGATATAAATAACTACTATTAAAGGTCCATAATATTAACGAGTTAATATAGTTAACTGAATTTAATAGAACACAGCAAGTCTTATAATAAAGTAGGGTAATTATTATAGGCTTATAACAAAGAGCGAGATATAAAGCTAGAATAAGCCCCTTAGAACGTAAAGAGAACTAATAAACCAACTAGAGGCAAATATAGGGTTAGGGTACTTAGAGAGGCACTAAATAGTATTATTATACAGAAGGCGGAAGCGGAGACTGGTAGCATTAGCCGGTTTTATATCGCTAGCGGTTAATTAGGTTGACGTAGTTAATACAGTTAATAGGGTTAACAGAGTTAATGGGGTTAATAGCCCCGCCTTAGCACTCGCCTAGCAACACCAAACTTCTTATTTCAATGCCACTACGCATAATAAGTCTTACTGCTAGGTCTAAAGCTAGTAATATATAGGCTGTTGCCAGACATTCTAAAACTTAATGGAAGTGGTTTCTGGTAAGTAGGGATATAAGCATAGCCTTAACTTTTAATAATAAAGATCGGCAGATATTTATATAGAAGGAAGCTAAACGACTTTACTTATTACATCTAACACACTCTACTTAGTTTAAGATTTCTATAAACAAATAGAAGGAGCTTCTAGAGCGTTTAAATAACCTACTAGCGGCCGAGAATATACCTAAGGTAGCTACTAAAGTCCTTAATTAGCGTATAGTATAAGCCGTTAAAAAAGCCTATTATTAGTTTTATTATATTACGGCTAGGACACTTATACTAATTTATATTTAGCTTTATTAAATACAGCGTTTAGGGAGGAAGCAAGCTAATTAACTAATTAACCCTAGGTATTAACTAAGCTATATAACCCTATAAGAGATACGGGACGAGTAACCTATATATTATAGACCCTATAAGGCGTAAGAGTGGGACTAATAGAGGGATATCGCTTGGAAAAGTTGTTTTAGTATTCTAAGTGGCTTATATATTAACGCTAGCAGCGCCCCCACTTCCAAGTCTTCTTACTTAAGGAGGCTTATTTATACCGGACTTTATTAAAGAGATTAGGCTTCTAAAGGGTTAACAGGGAGGCAAGGAGCTAAATAGAAAACGTTTATATTAGTATTAGTTTGTATCTAGTGTTAAAACCAATACTATAGAAACCAGTAAATCTACTTAGAAATCTTAACTATTAGGTATTTTTATTCCCTAAGCCGCTTCTTAAGCCTATTAATCCCCTAAAAATCTCATTTTCTCTAATAAGAAGCCCCTACGCCGTACTAATAACGCCTCTTATTATATAAGGCATCCCTTTAGCACGCATATAGGCTATAGTCTTTAATATATTAATTACTAATCCTTCTAAACCACGCTAAGATATATAAGCAGTAATCCTTACTAAGGACAATACGCATGCCTAGGATTATTAGAAACCCGCTACAGATATATTTATACCGGCTTCTTACCTAATTTAGAGCTTTAGATAAAGTAGCCTCCCACTATATTACCTATAGTTGCATCCTATCCTAAATCTAAATAAATTAATATTACTATTCGCCTAGTCCACCTTATCTTAATAGAGAAGCTAGACGCAGTATCTATAACTACAGTTTAAAATTTAGGCGTAAAGATTATAGAGGAACCTTCTAATTAACTAATTATTTATTTATGCTCTACTCCTAAGCAAAGGCAATATACTAATTATTTTATAAAACAGACCCAAGAATACGCGTGCGTATATCCAAGGTGTCCATATAAAAGCATACATAGGAACAATTGGTTCTATTATAACAATTCTTAGCACTTCTAGATAGATATATAGGTATACCTACAAAAAACGGCGACTAGCCAATAATATCTAGACCTAAGCTATAATACGCAATACTTTAAGCAGCATCTTTAAATATATAAGGGTACCGTTCCTTCTAAGGATATTAAGTTATTTTATATAGGCCGGAATGGCCAATTCTAATATTAGTATGGCTTCTGCGCGCAACTATAGAAATTAGAGATAGTGCGTAATAAGGCTTAGCATAAGCATGCTAAGCATATTCTTAATTATTTTAATAGAGGATATACTCTTGGCGATTAGTAGTATTTGGAGTTAAAAGGATATAAGGGTAAAGTTAAATAGAATAACTCTTAGCTTCTATCTACCGTACTTCTACAATCTTAGTTTCTAGATTACAGTGGCAAATATTATAGGGTTTGTAATTTTATAGAATATAGTTTATATTAGATTCCAAGGTCTTATTACCCAAACTTTACAACTATAATTTATCCATTAACCCGTCAGCGCCTAACAAGTAAGTAGTCCGTGTATAAACACCAATTTCAAAATAATGTATGTCTATGTAGATTCCATTAATTAATTACCTACTATATTACAAAATACGGTTCTTTAGGAAGGATAAGTGCTAGCTACCTTATACCGAGCAACTTAACTCCCAAAATTAAGCGTGCATATTAAATTACTATAAAATTAAAAGCTTTATATTCCTTAGCACGAGCGTTAAATTTTAGCTCAATTAATTAGTTAGTTCTTATCAATAACTGTTAGACGTAAATTAACTGGTTAAAGGATAAGTGTAGTTTTAATATAAAATGCTCTTAACTAATTGCCATAAACGCCATAAACGCCACGACGGATACCACCCTAGCCCAAGTACTAGCGCAAAAAAGCGGATACTTAAACGGTTTTAGATATAAGAGTTTCCATCTCCAATCCTATTACTTTCCTACAATTTGTAATTCCAAAAACCTATACATTCCAATAAAGATATTACCGTAAACGTTACAACGTACACCTACTACCTTATATTAGAGGATTTCTTTAGAGGGTAGATAATTTACTTACTAAAAGGTAATAATCCGTCTAAGGCAAGGCAAGGAGAATTATACTTGCTATAACTAGAAAAAAGCTAATAGTTGCGCTAAGTATAATTATCCACAATGCTTTATCTAACTAGATTTATTTTACTATAACCTAAGAAGATATATTATAGTAATATATACGCCACTCCAACTCTATAATAAGCTAAGCTGCAGCAAATAGAACCTATACTAAGACGCTTCCTAAAGCTGTCAAGACGCGTACTAAAAATTGGCTTAATGTTAAGAATAATAGCACTATACTAGAAGGCTAGAGTAGGAAAGGGAATAAAATGGCGATAATAAGCACCTAGCGTGCTAGGTAGGGGCTTTAACAGTATTACTTATAGGAGTTTTATAGACTTATAACCTAGTTCCCTATTAGTAGATTTCTTTAATATAGTGGCCTTATAAACCTAAATAACCAATATAAGCAATAATAGAGACTCCAGCAACTAAGTTATTAGCTGTAATAAGTCTTAGGGCAGGTAGACTTTCTAAAGCTTCTTACACTACTAAATAAGAAGCCTAATAACAAGTTTAGGAAAAACAAAAAGGAGGAGTACCTAAAGCAAAAGATGCTCCTAATAGTGGCTTAGCTTATAGTACTAATAAAGTATAATACAGAATAGTACAAAGCAACTAAAGAACTGTGTATAGAAATACATAGCGTAGGCAAACTGATAGTCATATATTTTGGTAACTAAAACAACTAAAAGCGGTAAAGAGAGAAGGCAACTATATCTTCGCCCTAGTTAACCTGCCGCCCTTATATCTATACTAGCGATACCAGAACTTATAGGGAAGTAGCCTTAGATATCCCATTACAACTTATAAAAGAACCGATGCAATATTAGAAATATAGGGGGTTATATACCATCTCCTAAGGTAAACGAAGTTAGTATAAGACTATAGATATATTGGGGTAGGCGGGACGGGCTAACTTTAGAGGGTAGGGGGGAGGCGTTTTACGCAGTAACTACTAAATCCTAGACGTAGCGCACCGCGACTACCAAATTATAGACGCCCCCGCACTATAACCACCAAATTATAGATGCCTTCGCACTACGACCACTAAATTATGGATATACTAAAAATTAGAGCCGCCACTTATAGCTAACATGGTAATTACCGCCTCTTTTAGCTAAGTATATTTAAATCTAAATCCAAGCTTTAACGTAGTCGTTATCCCTTAATTAAAGATTAAATAAGCCAGTAATTACAAACAAGGATTAAAATCTGTAGGCAAATATCTAAGTAATATTAAGTTATAACTAAATCCGGCGCCTAAGATAAAACTCTATAACGTCTAGGAAACACCAATTAATACTAGTTAGAGACATAGTTAAATAGCTGCTATTAAGTAAAAAAGGTTACATAAAAACAAGCCGCCGCCTTGCTCCTAAGTAGTTAAATTAGAAGAGACAATTTATATTAGAGGTAAGTAATCCTAGGAATAAGAACTGTCCCTCTAAATATATTAGTATATAATAAGTCCCACTTAACCTCTAATCCTTCTTACAAGTCGGGCGTAAGGCTTAGAGGCTAGGTTTGATTAATAGTTACCTTATACATATAAGAGCTGTCCGCCTCTTTAGGTATACTATTAGGCTGACTTGCGTTTTAAGTGCATATATACAGAGTGGACGCAATAATGGATTTAGTGCTTTTTAGTTATCAAGCCTCCGTTATACCAATACCCTAGATTAACTAGATACTCTATAGAACTAAAACGAGGTTAGTAATATATATATAGCTAGATAATTACGGAATACTAAGCTAATTACCAAAAAATGCTATTCTAAATAGTAATAAATAACTCCGCCGCGAATATTTTCTAGTAGTTGGACACAATATGCCAGTAGTTATATACCTAGCACATAGTAACAAGAACTAAGAGCATATTACTAAATATATAATATATAGGGAGCGCCTTATTATTAGACAAATAAAAGCTTTATTAGGGTATAGGTTGTTTCTCAATCAAATTTTACTCTTATTTATATATTCAGTTTTCCGGTTCTCTTAGCATTAGTAAGGTAACTAGCCCTAAATTTAAATCACATTATATAAAGGTTAAGATTTTCTCTAAGTTAAAGACATAAGTTCTCTTGCCCTTAAAGTCCATAGACATTAGGAGGAGTGGTCACTAGACCTATCCAATAAGAACTCTGCCCGTTTTATCTTACAGCTTCTGCAAGATTAAGGCATTATAGTCCTTAAAGGTGCAACCAATACCATTCCAAAGTGGCCGCAAATCAACAAGAATAAGGTTATGCTAGTTTTCTTTCCTTTTAAAAAACAAAGCTCTGCTTACTAATACCTTTAAAGTTTATAAATGCCCTTATTAGTTTTGCTAGGGACGGTTATTTCCAAGTCTTATATATTAAAGAACACGATTTCCCTTAATATGCCCCACTTATAATTGGACAATTACCGGATTAGAAACAGCTAGCTAATAACAACAATATTATCACCATTAGTTGCTATTACCTTAGAGGAAATATTAATTAGAGATAGATTATACAATATAACCTAGCCCTTTAAAAGGAAGAGACTAATAGAATATCTATTATTAAAGCATGCGGAGGGGATATATAAGTAATTGCGCCCACTAATTAAGCCAGCTCTTATTAAAATTAGTATTATTTAGAATGGGTAGCTAAAACAATCAAGTCCAACTCCTACTATTAGAGAAGGGAAAGCAGTGGTAGTTTATTATATATAGAATAGAAATAGGCCTACTTAATAAGTAGCAGGATACAACTAGTTTATATTATTTAAGATATATTTTATCTAATCTCTTTACCAAGAGTTTTAAAGCTATGCCTACTAACCCTAGCCCGCTCTATATATAAAATCCTCAAAGGGAATATTAGCGGCGCAAGGTTCCATCCTAAATTTAAAAATCTCCTTACTATAACCCCCCAGTTCGCCTGCCGGAAACTCTACATATAGAGCTATATATCTAATATCTCCTTTAATACTATTTTCACTAAACCTAACCACAGCGGCACTTAGTAACCCTAACCTAAAGTCCCTTCTAGCTTCGGGTTTAACAGGGGGATTAGTATATAGATCTATAGTAAATCCGAAACCCTCTTTAGCAGCGCTTAGTGCTATAAAGAACTTAAACACCCTTTTACCTTCTTATAGTTTAGGTTTAATCGCACGTAGCATAATATTTAGTGCTATAGTAAATTCAAAGTCTCCTCCTATAAAAGACGTTAGGATGGGCATCTAAGTGCTATCTTCAGCTTTTAAAGTCAAGGGGCCTATTTTAGCGCTTAGAGAAATGGATTCTTCTTAGCCACAGATATTAAAGCTAGGTTTTGGCGAGTCTATATAAGGCGTATAAATAGTAGAGTCTTCCATTTGTTTTACTTAATTACTAGCCTCCACCAGTTACAAGTCTATATCTCTATAAGCATTTCTAAAATAATATAATCTTGTAACGTACTGTTCTTAATATATGTTATAAATGGCGTAAACATTTAAGTCCGCAATAAAGCTTCTACACTATAAGCTTTCCGCTTATATTAAAAAAGATTAGCAGGAGAGTTGAATTAGTGGCTATACAATAGACACGTATCCTAGTCAAGATAATGCTTTAGAATCTTATACCCAAACCCCTCTAAAGTTTTAATATGCCTATAATACAAATCTAGACACTAGTAACTTCTATTATAATCTTTAATAGGATAATCCTACTCTCCTTTTAACTTCAAGGGTTGAAAATATCTAGCTCCTATATAATGCTTAAGGTCAAAAATGCGACCGGTAACAGCCTAGATAAAGGCGGCTTCATCCACTTATATTATAGGCGATAGCCTAAATATCTCCTCTAGAACACTAACTCGCGCATTAAAATCTTTATATAATATAAACAAACAGTACAATTATAAGTTAGCATTTTTTCTCTTTAACAGATATTAACGTTTAGTAGGTTAGGGGTAAGGTAGAGATGTTCCTATGGATACATTTATCGTATATATTAGTTTCTTTGTAAATGTTAGTATATATACCATCTATAGCGTATAAAGAACTACTTACTGCTATCCCATTTAAAAGCTATTGGATATATTTAACAGTTAGCAGAATGTTATAAGTATATATACCAAGGTTTACCTAGCCTATATCTAAGGTCTTACCGTCTAGGGGCCGTTCTAAAGCAAGTTTCGTTCGGGCTAGACATATACAATAACTATTACTTATCGCTAGGTTTGGAACATATTAAATGCTTTAGAGATAGTTTGGTTTCTCTACCCTAAATACTTATTTACAGTCCATTTATGAAGAAGAGAATTATACTCGCCCTTTGCTAGCAATACATAGCCCCCTTCACGTTTATTAAATCATTTCCTCCTTTATATATTTAAGTAAGCCTTTTGGTTTAATATGTCTTTACAGTCGCCTAAAAGAAATTCTTATATAAGCTTCTTAGGCCTCTATATAGACCTATAGAGGCGCACCGCAGTTTTTATTAAGCCTATATTCACTATAACAGAAAATTAGTTATGCATTAATGGCTTAGGTATTTGCTCTTATATTACAACAACATTTACCGGATATCTTTTCTGCGTCTCCTGGTATTTTATATACTAAGCTCTTATAGTGTAGCGGAGATAAGTACACTTATAGTAAACCTGGGTATAATTACATATTGCTAGTAGCAAACAGAAGGGAATGGATATTAAAGGATATCAAATAACAATAATAAAATTAAGCATTTTATTCTTAAATAAAAAGAATTACCAATTAAAAGAGCGTATATTACTTTAAGCGTTGGAAAAGCAGGGTACCTAAAATCCCCATTATACTAAGAATTAATAAAGTATTTACGCAGGAGCTCATATCACGCAACACTATATAGGGCCCTCTAGACAAACATTAGATAAGTAATAAGTATATCCCCTTTACTATCTCAAGCTACCAGAATCTATTACTAATACTATTAAATCTAGTACACATATTATAATTGGATTAGATCTTAATACTAGTGCTTATAGTATAGAGCGTCTATAATCTAGTAGTCCCGGTGCAAAAGTGTCCATAATTTAGTGGTCGTGATATAAAGGCGTCCATAATTTGGTAGTTGCGGTGCGAAGGCGTCTAGAATTTAGTATCACTATAAGCCACTAAACCATTTAGGGTTCCGCTATAATTTAGACGAGAGCTAATTAAGAAGCTAATATTACTTTTATCCCGGATATAATCTAAGCCAAATTATGGGAGATCCTTAAGGTTAGATAACCTAAGCCTTATTCTACAAGCCTTTAACATAATTGTTTAACAGGCTTAGTAGGAGCCAATTAGATTTATCCCCAAAGCTTATTGCCCATTTAAGAAGATAAGCCGTCTTAAAACCAAAACAATTTAGGAGTATATATACTCCAAATAATAGTAATAAGCACGACGCGTGTCCCCCACAAGTATTATAGGTAATTGATGTGGCCCTTTTCCTCACTTGCTCCTTCTACCTATATAGCATTTCCTAGATATAGGACTCTCAAAAACTTCTAAAGGCTTAGCTTAGCAGTCCGCTCCCTAATAGTCTATCTTTTTAACTTTTTATATTCTACTCTTCTACTATCTTCTATATATAATATTAGTATTAGCGCCACATTAATATATGGAAACTTTATATCCCACCTCCTCTTAGTAGTCTATATCTTTAATTCTATATATTTCTACATTTTAAGCTTCTTTAATATTATATATAAACTCAGCCATCTACTTTTAACTACTAACTACCGCGATAGAATAGAAATAGGTAAGTAAAAAGATACTCTGCCCTATAGTTACTAGAGTTAACAGTTTACCTATAAAGGGGCAGCTACCAATTTAGAAATGCACGTATATAACTATAAAAATTGTATAAAAAGTTACTTTTAAGTAGGGCACTTAAACCAACACTAAAAATCCCATAGGTTTCTACTCTATTTAACCATAGCGTATATTCCTAACTTTTATAGACGCTAAAGAGCCAACCTACTATTGCGACAAATACTCTAGAACTTTCTTCTAAGGTAACCTCCTTAAGATATATAAGAGGCGTCATAAAATAAGGGCTGCTGCCAGCTATAGTTAAGACTTGCGAATTTAAGTACTAAAAAAAATAAGATTATGCTTTTAATACTCCTTAAAGAAACTTAAGTGTAATAGCAATAGCAATAAACCTTGCCTTAGATACTTACTAGTGGGTTTATAATACGTTTATAAGTGGAGGCGTAACTAGGCGGCTCTCCTAGAAGAATTAAAGAAGGCTAGAAAACTAATAGAAAAGACGGATAGGGGAATAACGGGAAATAAGGGGGATAAATTAATATAAGGAGTTTAGTTCCGCTCTTTATCCTTAGATTTATCTACTATCTAATCTTCCCTAAACTCCTTAGCGGTCTTACCTAAATAACTATATTACCTGGAACCAAATTTTCTCTTTAAAAGCATCTCCTAGTGCTAGTTTTGCTTAAGTCTAGGGTTCTCTAGAAAGACTACAATATCACCATACAGGTATGGCCATGTAAGGGATAAGCACTATAGTAATACAGAGCATGGTTAGGCTCCTTTAGGTTTTATGCCTCCACTATAGATATATAACAATATTACATTACGTACCTCTTCCATTACTTCTTAGTATTGTTTTTTAGTGCTCTTAGCTAATTTTGGTATATATAAGCCCTCTATAATATGCGTAAAATGTTAAATAAATATCTAACATACTAGGAGAGTTCCCTCTACTAATAATAGAGGATAGTAAATTATTTCCTAAAAAACATTTTATCAATGCTAATAATGGTAAAGTTATGTAATTTTAAGGTATCTTAAATATACTAAAGTATTATATAATTACTCTTTGTACTAGATCCTATTAATTTAGGAAATATATTTTTATCTACTAAGCTTTATATAGTAGTGTATTCACAAGGTAGGTTTTATTAATCTACTTACTTAGTTAGCGAATTATTAATAGGGAATATAGTATCTTTAAAACTTATAAAGTAATTAACCAAAAATCTAGTTAATGCCCCTTATCTAAAAAGTATACTTTAACCAGCCAATAATAAGGTTAACAGCCAGGAAACCGCTCTTAAAGGCGTAGGAATAGTGTAATTAGTAGGCTAGTATACAGGAACATAATACTATTTAACTTTACTTAATATAGCTTAGAGGAGTATAGAGCCTTAATCTAAGCTATAGGAACACGTCCTCTAACTAAGCCTTTATTATATAACCTAACTGCTTCTAGGCGCTGCGGCCGCATATTCCACCACTTACCCTTTCTAGAACTTTAGAAGTCATACTAGTCCTTAGCCAAGCAACTAATATTTAAAGCTTAAACTAATTAGCTAAATCTATTATAGATTAAACAAAGCTAATAACGACTTCTTAATATATATATAGAGGCTCTAGAGCACGTTTAATAAAGCAGAGTTCTTATTCTTAATTATCCTTTTTAACACTAAACTACTTTTTTAAATATTGCTTAAAACGCAGTCAAAACTAGAATTAGGAAAGAAAACCAACAAAATATATTATCTAAAAATATTCCGTTTAGCTTAGCGTAGCTTATAAACAGCAAGAAATATAGCGACTTAAAACTTATATACTAGGGGCTGGAGTTTAAAGTCTATAAAGCAATTATATACACCCAATCTCCTATACTTATAGCTGCCTATAATAGAGGCTTTTAGGTAAAAGCTAACTAAATATCTAGTAGAATTAACCCTAACTAACTAACAGGTAGGAGGTAACAACTAACATTATAAATATTAACGAGTTTAATTCTAGTACTATTAAGAGAATAATCTAATTTATATATAAGAGGGACTATAACAATGGCGAGGAGGAATAAGGATCCAATATTATAAGTATAGAAACGCTTGGCCAAGGTAAGGGATATATTCGTACGCTAATCTAATTTATCCATACTTAAACTTCAATTTGTAAAATTAGAGGTAGTATAATTTAATAATACTGATACCTCATTACTATCTAAACTAGATAATAGCGGTGGCGATAATAAAGACATAACAATATGGCTAATAACGGCCAATATTACACTTTACCACATCTATGTTAATGCAATTGCCGATTACTATAATATACTACAGCTGAAAGAGCTTATAAATATAAAAATCTAATACATTCTAGGGACCAGCTAGTCTGCAAATAGGTTCCCTAATATTATTAAGGATGTCTTTAGCCTAATAGGCGACTTAGTATTACATAATATAATTACTTTAATAGCGGCCAAGTATATTAAAGAGCTTATTAAACTTAAGGACTTTATAGAGCTAGACATTATAAGCGATTTCGCTATTAGCATTATATAGACAGCGATTACCGCATTTAAGGAAATAAAGGAGAGTTTTATATAGAAACTTTAAGCTGTTAAATCTTAGCTATAACAAACAGAATCACTACTTTAATCCGCCAAGGCGAGGTACGCCGCGGCTAAGCACAAAAGTAAAAATATTAATAACTGTCTTAATACCCTCTGCAAGACCAGGACCTGTTATAATATTAGTTACAACGCCCAGTTTATATATTATATAGAGGACAGCAGTTATCTATCCAACCCTAATTACCCTTATATACTTTATTACTTAAAGTGCTAGTATTATATATAAGTAAAGATGCATAGCTTAGGAGATTAGCTTAGGTAGGAAGTTATTATATAATACTTCTCTTCCTTTCTCTATTTAGGTTAATCTAAGAAATTTAAATATATATCTCGTCTATAGTCGGTCTATTAGATATTTTATAGTAACTATATTATCTATCCTCTATTAGCTACCCCTTACCTTACTCTTTACCTTACCCTTTACCTTACCCTTTACCTTACCCTTTACTCTACCCTTTACCTTACCCTTTATTCTACCCTTTACTCTACCCTTTACCTTACTCTTACCTTACCCTTACCTTATCTATCACCCCTTGCCCCCCTAGATGAATTATAAAATCCTAGTCACTGCATCTATTCTATTAAATACTGGAATAGGATTAGATAATAATAGACTAAAATAAAATAAAAAGCGACAAAGAATAATAAGATAAACATATAATGACTAGGAAAAGGTCCCATATATAAGGAACGCATAGTTCTAAATTTACCAGTTATATGCCTTTCTATTAGTACTGGAGGGTTAGCATAGAATTCTTATATAGGCAAGGCAACTTACCTAGCGGTGCCTCTTAATTAGATGCCATACGCCATATATAAGGGCTGCGTGATTTTTAAAATGCTTAAGTCCTTTAATCCACTCTAAATAATAAGGATGCTTATAATGGAACCCCTGCCTAAACACTCCTTCTATAATAGAATTATTAAGATGCTTCTATAGTGTATCCTTCTTCGCAAATAGGCGGGTCTGCCTTAGTATTAAGAGTTAGTTATTGCTGATATAGATAAGGCAAATAAGATTAGTAAATGTTATAGAATACGGCAGCTATATTATCTTAACACTCTCTTCCTTAATTAGGACCGTGCTCTGCATCTTATTAGGGTTTTTTTTAGAAAGGCAAGTCTAAGCTAATCTATTCTTTCTGCCACTTTGCCTATTAATAGGTACTGGTATTAGTGTTACTTACACCTCTTTTTATACCTATTATACTTTGGTCTACTTTAAACCTAAGTTAAAGTCTAATAGCCTTGCTTAAGATCCCATTCTACTAGCTCTCTTATTAATTATAATACTTAATAAGATTACAGATAAACTTTATATAGAGTTTTATAGCGAGTCCTTCTTTAAGCTTATTTAGCGGCTAAGATAGTAGTTTAGCAATAGCAGCACGTTTACAAAATTTATACTATATAGCTGAATGGGTAGGAATGTCCGTCCTAATACTACTACTAAGCTATCTTTTAATATCGTGATTGTTAATGGTGTTATAAAAATTAAGAATAACCTAGTCCTCTTTTTATTTACGCAGGACGTTTATAACACTGTGAAGTTTATATCTAGCTTTATTATAATGGTTATATAGTTTTGTTTCCTTTACAGCGTTAATAGGGTAATATCCTTAGCTTTTAATCTTTTACTTATATCACTCTCGTTTCTTATAAAGCTATAGAATATTAGGGTGTTAATTAAGTTCTAACTAGAATTCAAGCTTCTGCTTATTAGTTAGACCTATAGGGGCCCGCTTATCCCTTAAGATCCCCATCTATATAGTATATTGGATAAGGTCGTCCTGCAATAGAGTCCCAAAGTAGATTAACTAGAAATCGCGCTTAATTAAATTAGGTAAATAAAACCATTAGTAGGTATTACCATAATAACCTATTATTTAATTTTACTTTTCTAGAGTAAGGGTGCCTAGAAAGGTTAGTTAATAGATATACTTATATTAAATTAGACACTTACTGTTTAATTTCCTTTTAGACACTCGTTGTAGCTAATAAAGTTTAAGCAATTATTTAAACCCGGCTACTCGGCCTAACTATATATAGTAATCGCGGCATTTCTGGTAAGGGAATGCTTTAGTATTTAACACTCCCCTATAACTAGCTATTATCTTAATATCTTAAAAGATGGGTTGTTCCTTTATCTTCTTCTTAAACTTCACTTTAAGACTCTTTTTATTTACTAGGATTTTAAGTCTAAAAATCTCTTCTAGCGAAGTGTAATAGCGTTAAAATGCATTATCTGCGATGGTAAGGCTTATAAGATGGGATAGGATATAAAAAGCTAGGATGCTTTTAAGACGGAAAATAAACCTCTTACTATAGGTCTATTAGCGCCATTCGTGCCGTCTTTAATTAGTATTACTATATACCATCTACCTTTACCTCCAGAATTCTTAATATGCACGAGACTTATAAGGGCGATAGTTGTGGTTTAATTAAAGTTTTTTGTATTGCGAACTTTTAGGATTATAATATGTTTATATAAAAGCGCTTTATTAGAGCCTCTTGCGCTTAAACTTTTAATAAGAGCTTGGGGTCTTATTGCCATAGCACTAAAGAGGAGGAGGATTGCTCCTATTTATACTTAAAAACAACTATAGCAAGGCTTCGCGTTTATTGTCTAATAGGCATTAATAATTGTATATAAGTCTTGCATATATATTATATACTTTTCTTTCTCCAACGTGTCTAGCTTATATATTGGCGTTAAGTAGATTAGAATCCACTGTAATAAATTAGCTAAGTTTTTTTTAAAAAAATTAAAGATTGCCCTATATCTTGTATATTAAGTTCTACGCCATTATTTATACTGTGGCCTGCCATATCTATAAATTTGTATAGTATTCGTCTTTAGTATACCTTAATTACGCTTTCCTTCTTAATTTAAGAATTCTCTATGCGCCATTTAAGGTATGTTTTAAACGTGTCGGCTACGCACTAATAAAGGGCCTTAGTTAGATTAGACTTAACTTTTAGGTAGAACCTAAATATAAATTGTTAGTATTATAAGGTAAATCTTAGTTTGAATATAAACGAACTTTTTCTACTTTTAGAACTTACGCTTAATAAGAGAAGTAGACTAGGGCTTCTATTTTAACTTTGCTCTTTCTTAGTCCTTATAATACGTAATTCTTTACCGCAAATATTCCCCTTTAGAATTGGCGTCTTTCCTAGCTCTAGAGTTAGAGCTTAAATCTAAGTCTAAAGCTAGCTTAGAATAAGACGGCTTGCCTAGTTTAAGGTCTAAGCTAGAGGCTAAATCTATATTTTGCCATTTCTTGCTTTAAGAGGGTATGGTGGTTAAACACATAGTGTTTTAGTGCTTTAGTAGCTGCCAGTTACCTATACCCAGAAGCTAGCTTAAGAGCAACTGCTGTTAATGGGAACGCTAAAAAAGGCTCTATAGGAGATAGGCGTTCTTAAGAGCGGGACAGGGTAAAAAAACCCCATAAGTAGAAACCTAGAAATCGAGTATTAGAAATAAACAATATAATAGTAGGGGAAAATGCATACGGAGGGTAGTGCAGAAGGGAGGTTTTGTCGTGTAAGGGTAGTGCTTTTGGCGGAGGATAAGGACGAAGGTGGGAACTGGATTAGGTAGGCGGCGTCTATGGCTTCTTAAATAGCCGCTAAGGGACGTTTGGGGAGCTTTGAGAGGTGCGTTGCAGGGCTATAGGCGCGCCTCTAGGTTTGGTAAGTGAGGGAGACCCTGCCCGCCTTGGCATACTTAGTATGTTGCAAAAGTGGTAACAGATATGGGTCTAAGCGAGGAGAAACAGCCTTTTAAAATGGGGGGTAGGAACCTCTAAATCCGGCTACGTCTTCCCCAATAATAAGATTCTAGTAGTAATAAACAAGTACCTACGCGCCTTTATAAGCTTTACCTAAGATAATTAGGTAAATTGGCTCCCCTTTACTAAGTTTGCTATAAATAACTAGGTTAATAAAACCACGGAAATCTTACCGTTCTTTACCAACTATAGCTATAACCTATGTCTGGGCGTTAAACTAGTAGGCCCCTAGCTATTAGCCCTATCTATATATATAAAAAAGGAGTACCTATAAGCTAATACTATTGCCAACCGCTTTAAGCGCATTTTAACCCAGCTTAAAGCCCTAGCTTATATCTCCTAGCAATAATATAAAGATAACACTAATATAAAACAAGTTAAAGGTATAATATTTAAAAAGGATAATATGGTTATAGTTAGCCTTAAAAATATAAAGACCAACTGGCCTAAAAGGAAGTAGGATAATAACTAGGATAGACCCTAGCCCGTCCTAGCTACCTATAGAGTAGTTATAGTTAACCTTCTGGACTATATCCGTATTAATAAATCTTTCTATACTGTAACGGAACCTTGTAGCAGGAACTACGGTGGGTCCTATTATTAGGCTAGGTATGTAGGTAAGAACAGTATTAACAACATAATAATAACTGGTGGAGTGGTTGCCTAATAGATTAACTCCAATTGTATTCTAAGATTTACTATAAAAAGAGAACTATCTAGGTAGGGACTATAGTCTATTAAATACACAACTATACGCCTAAGAAATCTCTTCGCTCTGTAAGGTATGTATACTCTGTCTATTTTATTATAGATTATATAGATTACACAGATTATATAAATTATATTATATAACCTCGGCTACTATTCCTTATTATATAGTTCCACTAGATCTATCCTAGACTGTACCTATATTAACTAACTAGCTTCCTCCGACTCTTCTCTAAGTAGTTATAATATTATACTTAAGCTATCCGTAACACTATCTCCCTCCTCTTTATCTTTATCCTTAAAGATTCCTAACATCTCTAAGTTGTCTATAAGAGGTGTAATATCCGTTTAATTAGTCTAGTTAATATCCTTACTTATTATACCTAAAGCATCCTTTTCTTCTTCTATAGCTCGCCAGTTTTGCACTGTTACTATAATCTTATCTCTAGGTGAGATAATGCCGTCTCCATATTCTTGCTGTGTAAAAGAGGGGTTAGTCTATATTATGTTAGCGAGCCCTTTGTCTTAACAACCATCCTTTTATTTAGAGTGTACTAAAGCAAACGTTTAATCGTCCTATAACGTCCGCTCTATTTCTAACGCTAAGTATGCGCGTCCTATAACTCTTAACAGTCTTTAGGTTCCCTAAGTAATTTATTATAGGGTCTTATATTTAATCTACCACTAAGAAACTTAATAGTAAACTAGCCTCTGCGCTGCTTAAGGTTTAATATGTCTTAAAAGAGTCTATATATGTCCTTAAAGCTTAACATCTAGCTTATACTTATCTTTAACGTCTTAAACGTATACGTAAGAAGGTTTATTCTAAGGAGTAGAAACTAGTTTAATAGGGTCTGTCTAAGCTAGGTAATAAAAGAACTAGCTCTCCTCCTATAAGGGAAACAACTCTAAGTAGCTTAATAATTGCTCCTCTTAGGTCCCCCTTAGGCAACTTATTTTTTAGCAATCCTTTTTTATTAATGCTGCCTGACCTACTTTCTTTTAATACTCCTATACCTTTTCTATAGCGTTCTCTAAGTTGCTTAGTGGTTCCTAGGTAGTCTTACTATAGCCTATCTACTTTACTTTATACTATATTTTGTTATCTACGTCCTTATAACTAATAATCTTTAAAACTTGCTATTTATCTTTTTTTTATCCTCTATATATGTCTGCCTTATAAACTAGTGGCTTAATATCTCCGTGTGCTAGTTCTAGCATCGTAATATACTATATAGGGTAAATCTTCATTTTGGCTAGTAGGTTTAACTTATATATAACTAATAAAATTCTTTACTTGACTTTAAAAGGTCCTAGTCTAATATAGTTTAACTTCTTGCTTAGTTATCAACTCTTGAAATTTTTATATAGTAGCCACATTCTATCTCCCTCCTTTAGATCTGGTCCCTTAGATCTCTTAGCATTATAGTACCTTTTTATCCTTTATTATACTAGTTTAGCTGTTTCCATAAGGTCTATATAAAGATTTATTAATGTCTCCATTTTTTGTTTAGCTGTGCTACTCGTTTTCTTTACTTAATGTGGCGATAATAACGTTCTTAGCTTATACCCATAATTCGCCTTAAATAGTGATGTTCCTATTTCTTCTTATAGTGTTGCATTATATGCAAACTGTGTAACTGGTAATAATAATACCTAATTGTTCTGTGCGTAATTAATATAATGTCTTAAATACTGTTTTAGTATCTAGTTTAGTCTTTCCGTTTATCCGTCCGTCTGCGGATAATACACTATAGAGGTTACTACGCGAACTCCCTATTCTGCTAAAAATACCTTCTAAAACGCTGTTATAAATCTTAAATCTCTGTCTAATATAATTTTATCTAGTGCTCTATATTTTATAAATACTTCCTTTATATAGATTCTAGCGACATCCTCTACTAATATCTCTTCTGTGTATACTATAAAGTATCCCTACTTTATAAGCTTATTTACTATTACTAAGATTGCGTTATAGTCCTATCCCATAATAAGATCTTTTGACTTTAGTAACTTAATAATAAAGTCCTATAATATAACTTCCTATGGTCTTCCTAGTATTTTAACAGGTTATAGCCCTCTATACGGCTTATACCTTATTGGTTTGTTCCTTTGGCAATTTAGATATTTCTTTATAACTTATCTTACTAGTCCCTAGATTCCTTAAATAATATACTCCTTTTAAAGTCTTAACACTAAGCCTATAGCTCTGTTATATTCTTATATTATTTCCTTATAGAATTCCTTAACAAACTCCTCTGTAATAGACTTAGGTATATACGTTGCTTTTCTATTTTTATATTGCTCTAAGTTTAGATCCTTTATCTATACTTCTTAGATTTTCTATATCTAATTACTCTTTAGTAATTTATGGGTCTAACTTTCCTTAGTTGCTATAATTTTTAGGTAATTATACCTAATTAATCTGTTTTAATTTTTTTGCAATAAAGCTCCTAATAGCTTTTTATTACTTTGTAGTTTAGCCTTTCTACTTAAAGCGTCTACTCGTGTATTGTCTATACCCTTAGTATACTAAATTTTAAAATAGTATTTTATAAGCATTTCCGCCTATCTAACCTGTCTTTAGTTGAGTTCCTTTGTTATTAGGAATTCTGTAAGGTTCTTATAGTCTATCTTAACTATAAATAGTTTCTCTATACCTTATAAGAATGCTCTCTATTTCTTAAGTGCTATAACTATACCTAGCAACTCCTTGTTATAAATATTGTAGTTTAACTCTAGTGGTGTTATTTTCTAACTATAGTACGCTACTAGGTGCTATGCGTCCTAATGCTTCTATAGTAAGTATACTCCTAGTGTAAAGTCTGATACGTCTATCTTAATAACCGTTTTTAACTTTGGTTAATAGATCTTAAGGACTGGCTCTTAAATAAACAACTTTTTAAGTTTCTAGAATAGCTTCTTCTACTTACTATCCTAAATCTATAGTTCCTCCTTCTTCGTTAGCCTTGTAAACGGCTTAATACTCTTTAACCACTGCGCTATAACCCTCCTATAGTAGTTATAAAACCCTAGAAATGATTTTAACTATATAACGTTTTCTAGTTCTTGCTAACTTACTATAGCTTTAACTTTTTTTAGGTCTATGCTAATCTTTCCTAGTTTAATAATAAATCCTATAAAATTGGTTTTCCTTATAAAGAACTTATATTTCTTAATTGCTACTGGTATTTATTCTTCCTATAGTCTCTCTAAGACCTATTTAACGTGTTCTCTATATTCTTCCTTACTTATTAAGTAGACGATAATATTATTAAGGTATGCTATAATAAACTTATCTAGTGTTACGGACGCTTTAAGTACAATATTACGACTACTTAGGGAAGAGTCGCAGGAAGCTAGTTGGTTAATATAGGCACAGTCCAGAATAGATCTAGTGGAACTATATAACGAGGAATGGTAAGCGAGTCACATAATATTATACGTAGTATACAAAGTATACGCAGTGTACGTCTACGTATAATACGTATAACACGTACCTTATGTATAAGAGAGGATTTCTTAGGAGTACGGTTATGTATTTAAAGGACCTTAGTTCCTACCGTAGATAGTTCTCTCCTTATAGTGAATCTTAGAATATAATTGGAGTTAATCTGTTAAGTAACTACTCTACCAGTTATTATTACGTTGTTGATTTGTTTTTACCTATATACCCAGCCTAATAATAGGACCTACTGTAGTTCCTACTATAAGGTTCCGTTATACATTTACTACCAAGGTTATAGTATTAAATAGGATTGAATAATATGCCACCTAAAGCACCAGTTATAACGACGTTAATAGTAGCCATAACCTTAGGACTAGGAGACACTAATATAGCAGATACAGATTCTTAAGTAGTTATGTAAGGTTAGTTATAGGAAATAGTTAATCACTTATAAGACAATAATAGGATACTTAAAGAATGTATTAATAGAATTAGAGCAGCAAAAATTAAGCTACCTTTAATTAAACGGTTTTTAGGAGAGAAGTTGAAGCTTAAGGGATTTCTTATATAGATGCACTTTAAGGTAATACAGGAAGGAGTAAAGTTAGCAATATTATTAGATTAAATAGCCTATATAGGATTGTTCCTAACAGGAAGGGCACTTAAGTGGTTTAAACTATACCTTACGGAAATACAGGCTAATGGTATAACAACTACTAACTAGGATGTACGGTATATATTTACTAGTTGGAATAGGTTTGTAGAACAACTAATATAGATATTTAGAGACCTAGAGGCCATAACTATAGCGGAACGAAAGCTTTAGAACTTAGTACAACGCACTTTAGTAATTAAGTATATAACACAGTTTTAAACACTAGCTATATAGGTTAAGTGGAATAATAGGGCGCTTATGGCATAGTATAAATAAGGACTTAAGGCTAAAGTCCAGGACGCAATTATCCTAATGGAAGATGCGGATACTCTAATAGAGTTAATAGACCAGTTAATAAAGATTAATAATAGGATCTATTAAAGGGAACAAGCTAAGAGAGGGCAAGACAGAGTTCTATAGTTATATAAGGCGCAGAGTACGCAACAATAGATATAGAGTTAAAAACTATAGAATGGCGTAGAGCTAATAGACCTAAGCAGTACTAAAGAAACCTAAAGATGGGAAAAGAAACTATAGAAACTTAGAGGTTAAGGATCTAGTAATTAAAGGACCTAGGAGTAGAGGCTAAACTAGGGATCTTAGCAGTAGAAGACGTTTAGGCGGACTCTATAGCAAGAAAAATAGTTTAAAGATAGGGCTTGCATAAATTGCGGAAAATAAGGTCATTTCGCCAGAGATTATAGAGGTGGTTAGAGTAACTACGCGGTAAAGGAAACAAGGCCAGCAGACAGCACGTACGTATAGAGGGATAATAGTGCACTATAAGGAACAAAAGAATATTTAATTAATAGTTTTGCGTATTGTTACAATAATGTATACCGAATTTATAAGGACGCTAAGTACGGCGCAAGCTATTAGCTATAGGAGCCATTATTATCTAAGTTTAAAGGAACCAATAAACCAGCTTATAGATCGGATATTAATAATAATAAGTTTAATATAGGCGAAGCATTTACCAATAATAAGGTAATAAAGGTAGCTTACTAAAAGTATACAGACCTTAGAGAAGTTAAAACCAAAGTAGAAACTAAAACCATTATAGAATAGGGTTTAGTAACGGATACTATAATACTATAGGATACAATTTCCATTGCTTTATAAGACAAAAGGAGTAATATTTAGAAGAAACTAAGTAAGTAGATAACTACTAGTGCTAGCTTATTACTTAATAAAGGTAAAAGGCTATAGGCTTAAGATTCTTAAGAAGAGATAAGAGAAGCTTAAGATTTTTAAGATAAGATAAAATACACCTAAGGACCCACAACGGATGAAAACTGATGGGAAAGGGTAGTTACTCAGTTTATAGACAAACAAATGAGTATAGAACGCAAGTTTAAGAACTATAAGTTTAGGGAACGAATAAAAACGTCAGCAATTCTAGGTAAATGTAGTATTCAGCCTAAAGATTAAACAGTTAATACTAGGATTAAAAAATAAGACGACTATAAAGATCTAGCTACAAGATGTAGAAAATAAGAAACTATAGATAAGTTTAAAACAAGAATTATTATATAGTAAAAGCAAAAGCTAGATAAGAGGTTAGCTACGCTAGGTTATATAAGGGACAGAGCACCTATATAAAGAGTTATTAATAGGCTAAGTATAGGGACACCTAGGGCAAAATGGTTAGATAAACTGGAATAAGAAAAGGATCTAGATATCCTAACTAGGTTTAAAGAAAGATATACTAAAGGATATTACAATGCAGTAATAATAAGGTACTTTCTAATAGATAGACTATATACACTAAACCAGCTATATAGAAAGTGGTATAGGCAGCGACATAATAATAAATAGGAAGATTTTTATATATAGCTAGATAAAAAAGTTGTTTAAGACTAACCTATTACGGAAAAACGCATAAGTTATATTAAAGGAGCGTTAATTATAATGTTAAGGAACCTAGAAGAAGGATCTAGGGATTAGAGAAGTAAGCAACAAATCTTAATACCCGTAGTAGAAATACCAGTAGTTAGGTCAACTAGGTATAGGTTTAAACTTAAGGATAAAAACAAACTAAGAGTTAACCTAAAACATGCAGCGTATTATATACTATTGTGGATAGCTTATATAGATAACACGTATAATATATATAGAGCACTAAAAGATAAGAACCAGAAGAACCTAGTAAGGATATATTAGGCACTAGAGGAAAAGCAGTTTAGGAATGCTAAGTATATACATAAATAGCACCTAGTAGAAGTATAAGGTTAAGGGGACTTAACACTTTAACTAGGAAGATTCCTTACAGAAAAATACCTAAACGGATAATAGTAGTGGGAGTGCCTAGAGAACACTTATCTATAGTATATAGAGGAAAAGAAACGAACTAAGTATTGGCTAAAGTTAGACTAAGTATAGGTAGGATCTAGCAGCTAATAGTTAGGAAAAGAGGAGGCGTATAGGACTAGAGGGAACTAGTATTAGAGCCTTAGACCCTTAAAGGAATTTAAGGTTAATACCTAAATTTATAAGCTAAATAGCAAGATCAGCAGTTTAAAGTATTAGTAGATAGTAGAGTAACTAGGAACCATATATCACCAAAAGTAGTAAAAAGGATAGGGTTACTATATAGATAGAAAAAACACCTATATCCACTTATAACAATTTTAGGAGATTAGATAGCCTATAAAGGAGGTATTATTAATCTTAAAACAGGACCTATTCAGTTAACTATTAAAGGAAGACTAGTTAGAATGTCTTTTAATATCCTATAGTTGGGACAGGATAAGGCGATATTAGGAATGCCTTAGTTACAGGAGTACAATCTAAAGATTAATTAGGTTATAGGTTAGGTTAATATTAAGGATACTTAATAATATAAGATGCGATAGTAAACTAAGTTAGTATAGTACTAAGTTAGAGCAATGTATAAAGAGACTAAGCGAGGCTTAAGTTATATACTAAAGAGATACTACAAGTATAGTAAAAAGTTATGGTTACTAGAAAGTGAAAAGCTGTTAGAGTATACAGTATAGGACTATAAGATAGAATTAGAAGAGGAAATAAGTCTAAAGTTCTTTCTAATCTATAAGCTTACTAAAATGGAGTTAGTAGCGCTTAAGGAGTTTATCTAGGAGAACTTATGTAAGGGATATATCTAACTATCGCAGTTATTAGTAAGATATCCAGTACTATTTATCGCAAAGAAAAATGGAAAACTTAGGATATATATAGACTATAGACAGTTAAACAGCATTACTAGGAAGGATAGATATCCTTTACCCTTAATTAGCGAGATCTAAGATAGGATAGGCAATATAAAGATCTTTATAAAGATAGATCTAAAATGGGCGTACTATTAGATCAGGATTAAGGAAGGCGATAAATAGAAGGCAGCCTTTAGGTCAAAGGAAGAACTATATAAACTATTAGTTATGCAATTTAGGCTTATAAACGTACTAGCAACGTTCCAGAAGCGAATTAATAGTATATTAGGAGAACACCTAGATGAGTTTATTATAGCATACCTTAACAACATTATTATCTACTTAGAAAATAAGGAAGAACATAGAGAACACGTTAAATAGGTCTTAAAGAGACTATAAAAAGAACAGATACTAGTAGCAATTAAAAAATACGAGTTCTTTATAGTAAAGACCAATTTTGTAGGATTTATTATTAAACTAGGGAAAATTAGCATAGACCTAAAGAAAGTTAAAGCTATAGTAAGTTAGCAAGAACTAGAGAACTTTATATAGTTAAGGTCGTTTCTAGGGTTTTATAACTACTATAGGAGGTTTATAGTATAATAGTTAAAGAGCATCAAGCCATTTATAAGGCTAACAAAGAAAGAGAAACTATAGGTTTAGGGTAGTAAGTAGAAGGAGCTGTTTTAGGAACTTAAAGAGTTGTTTACCTAAGAGCCAGTCCTTAAGATCTATTAACTAAAGTTAGAAATGGTTATTAAGACAAACGTATTAGACTTTGCACTAGAAGTATACTTACTATAGAGGCACCAGGACGCATAGCACCTAGTAGTATACTATAGTTGGAAAATAACACTACTAGAGTTAAACTATAACATCTACAACAAGGAGTTATTAGGTATAGTTACAGCACTTAAGGAATAGAGAGCATTCTTATAAGGTATAAAGAAACCATTTATAGTTAAGATAGACTATAAGAACCTTACAGGATTCCTAACAACAAAGGAACTCAACTAAAGATAGGTTAGATGGGCGGAAATGCTTATAGAGTACCATTTCAAAATTCAGCATACTAAGGGTATAGATAATGCATAAGCAGACGCTCTAAGTAGAAAGGCTGAACTATAAAGTAATAAAAAGCTGTTAGGAGCTTTATTGCGAAAGGATTAAGACGGATTAATTAAGTATAACTATCCAAAGATTATAGCAACCAAAGAAAGCCAGATCTATAAGTTACTAGAGAGTAATTAGACACAGAAGATCTAAAAAGCATAGGCAGAGGATCTAGATTTAGAGCAATACGAAAATAGAGAAGTAATATATATGCCTAAGTCTATCGCAGAAGAATTTATTAAGGAATTCTATAAGGGAATAACACAAGGATATAACAGAGCTATAGGCTTAGTATTAAGACTTTAGAAGGAATATATTATTTAAGAAATCTAGAGACTAGTGAGATAAGTTATAAGGGAATGTCTAAATTGCCAAAGAAACAAACTAATAAGGCATAAGCTATACAGAGAGCTACAACCTATTAAAATACCAGAAAGACCATAGGAGGTTATATTATAGGACTTTATTATTAAATTACTAAAGTTAAGAGATCCTATTATAGGACAAGATTATAACGCGATTTTAGTAATAGTAGACAAGCTAATAAAGTAGGGATACTTTATAGCATGCACTAAAGAGATATTAGTAGAAGATATCGCTAAAATCTATATAAAGGAAGTATTCACAAGGCACGGAGTACCAGATAAGATTATATCAGATAAAGATCTAAGATTTATAGTAGCATTTTAGGAAGTATTTCTAGCAGAATAGGGAGTTTGCGCAGTAACCTCTACAGCGTATTATCCGTAGACGGATAGATAAACAGAAAGACTAAACTAGATACTAAAACAGTATTTAAGGCACTATATTAATCACGCATAGAATAATTAGGTATTGTTATTACCAGTTACACAGTTTGTATACAATATAATACCACAAGAAGGAATAGGGATATTACTATTTAAGGCGAATTACGGATATAAACTAAGAATATTATTATCGCTACGTTAAGCAAAAAAGACAAGTAGCACAGCTAAATAAAGAATAGAGACGTTAATAAATCTTTATATAGACCTTACAGAAATAGCTAAACTAGTATAAGAATAAATAAAAAGGTACTACAACGCTAAGAGATCTAAGGGACCAGATCTTAAAAAGGGAGATAAAGTATAGCTACTATACAAAAATTTCAAGAGTTGATAACTAAGTAAGAAGTTAGACTATGTTAGACTAGGACCTTTTAAAGTTAAGTAAAGAATTTTATTGGTTATATATAAGTTAAACCTACTAGCCAAAATAAAGATCTACCCTATACAATATATTGCAATGCTAGAACCAGTATATAGAGATATTAAGCCACTAGTCTATAAGGCAGACACATATAGAGAACAAGAAGAAGATAAATAGCAAGCTTTAAAGATTATTAGTTACAAGGATATAGATAATAAAATATAGTATAAAGTAAAGTGGATAGGCTATAATAATACTACCTAGGAGCCACTAAGCAACCTAAAGAACGCTATAGAAAAGGTAAAAAAGTATTGGAAGAAAGCAGGTTAGGGAGTGTTAAAAAAGGATTACCAAAGAATAAGTTACCTAAGGGGGACCTAAAAGGAGCAATTGCTAAGCTACTTAGAGTTATTTCCCTTATAGGAGGAGAGCTAGTTCTTTTATTACCTAGCTTATTAAGACCCTATTAAACAAGTTTCTACTCCTTAGAATAAACCTTCTTATAAACCTTCTTAAGACGGGTTAACTGAGCAAACGCAACCTACTAAGACTTAAAGGAGTGACGTTAAGCCTTAAGGGCCTAGGCGGTCTCTTTAGCAGAACGGTGGAGTTTGGCGCGTGTAGCGGCTAACTTAAACTTAAGCTTTATAGCGGTAGATTAAACATAAAACCCTATAATAAGTTACTTAGGGAACTTAAAGACTATTAAAAGTTATAGGGCGCATATACTTAGTATTAAAAATAGAGCAAACGTTATAGGACAACTAAATGTTTGCTTTAGTGCACTCTAAGTAAAATAAGGGTTATTAAGACAAGGAACTCGCCATCGCAATATATACTAACCCTACTTTCGCACAATAAGAACACGGAGATGACATTATATCACTAAGCGATAGTATAGCAGCCACAGTGCGAGCATAACATTGCGCTTATAAAGAAGAAGAAGCTTTAGGTATAATAAGCGGAGATATTAACTAGACTAATTAAACGGACATTACACCTCTAGTAGACGACTTAGAGATATTAGGAATCTTTAAGGACAAAGATAAAAAGGAGGGAGATAATATTACGGACGCTTTAAGTATAATATTATAACTACTTAGGGAAGAGTTGTAGGAAGCTAGTTAGTTAATATAGGTATAGTCTAAGATGGATCTAGTGGAACTATATAACAAGGAATGGTAAGCGAGTTATATAATGTTATATATAGTATATAGAGTATACACAGTATACGTCTATATATAACACGTATAACACGTACCTTACGTACAAAAGAGGATTTCTTAGGAGTATGGTTGTATATTTAAAGGACCTTAGTCCCTACCGTAGATAGTTCTCTCCTTATAGTAAATCTTAGAATACAATTAGAGTTAATCTATTAGGCAACCACTCCACCAATTATTATTACGTTGTTAATTTGTTCTTACCTATATACCTAGCCTAATAATAGGACCCACCGTAGTTCCTACTACAAGGTTCCGTTATATCTAGGTGTTCTTTTAATATACTATTAATTTACTTCTAGAATGTTACTGGTGCATTTATAAGCCTAAATTGCATAACTAATGGTTTATATAGTCCTTTTTTTGACCTAAAGGCTGCCTTCTATTTCTTGCCTTCCTTAATCCTAATTTGGTAGTACGCCCATCTTAGATCTATCTTTATAAAGATTTTTATATTACCTATCCTGTCTTAGATTTTGCTAATTAAGGGTAAAGAATACCTATCCTTCCTAGTAATACTGTTTAACTATCTATAGTTTATACACATCCTAAGTTTTCTGTTTTTCTTTGGGATGAATAGTACTAGATATTCTGCTAATAACTATAACGGTCTAATATATCCCTTTTATAAGTTCTCCTAGACAAACTCTTTAAGCGCTACTAACTCTATTTTAGTAAGCTTATAGATTGAAAAGAACCTTAGACTTATTTCTTCTTCTAATTCTATCTTATAGTCCCATGCTATATACTTTAACAGCTTTTCACTTTCTAGTGACCATAACTTTTTACTATACTTGTGGTATCTCTTTAGTATATAACTTAAGCCTTGCTTAGTTTCTTTATATATTGCTCCGACTTGGTACTATACCAACTTGGTTTACTGTCGCACTTTGCGCTATTAAGTATTTTTAATATCGACCTAACCTATAACCCAATTAATCTTTAGATTATACTCCTATAACTAAGGTATTCCTAGTATTGCCTTGTCCTATCCTAATAGTAGGATATTAAAAGACATTCTTACTAGTCTTCCTTTAATAGTTAATTAAATAGGTCCTATTTTAAGATTAATAATATCTCCTCTATAGGCTATCTAATCTCCTAAAATTATTATAAGTAGATATAGGTGTTCTTTCTGTCTATATAGTAACCCTATCCTTTCTACTACCTTTAGTGATATATAGTTCCTAGTTGCTCTACTATCTACTAATGCTTTAAACTGCTAATCTTGCTATTTAACTTGTAAATTTAGGTATTATTTTTAAATTTTTATAAGGGTTTAAGGCTCTAATACTAGTTCCCTCTAGTTCTATATACCTCCCCTTTTCCTAACTATTAGCTGCTAGAACCTATTTATATTTAGTCCAACTTAGGCTAATACTTAGTTTATTTCTTTTCCTTTATATACTATAGATAAGTGTTTTTTAGGCACTCCTACTACTATTATCTATCTAGGTATTTTTCTATAAGGAATCTTCTTAGTTAAAGTATTAAGTCTCCTTAACCTTGTACTTCTACTAGGTACTATTTATATATATACTTAGTATTTCTAAACCGCCTTTCCTTAGGTGCCTAATATACCCTTATTAGGTACTTCTAGTTCTTATCTTTTAGTACTCTATGTATGTTATAGGTATTATCCACATAAGCTATCTACGATAGTGTGTAATACACTAGGTGACTTAGGTTAACTCTTAGTTTATTTTTATCCTTAAGTTTAAATCTATACCTAGTTAACCTAACTACTAGTATCTCTATTACGGGTACTAAGATTTGTTATTTACTTTTTTAGTTCTTAAATCCTTCTTTTAGGTTTCTTAATATTATAATTAATACCCCTTTAATGTAACTTATATGTTTTTCCGTAATAGGTTAGTCTTAGATAACTTTTTTGTCTAGCTATATATAAAAATCTTCCCATTTATTGTTATATTGTTGCCTATACCACTTTCTATATAACTAGTTTAGTGTGTATAGTCTATCTATTAGAAAGTACCTTATTATTACTACATTATAATATCCTTTAGTATATCTTTCTTTAAATCTAGTTAGGATATTTAGATCCTCTTTTTATTTTAGTTTATTTAACTATTTTACCCTAGGTGTCCCTATACTTGGCCTATTAGTAACTCTTTATATAGGTGCTCTATCCCTTATATAACCTAGTATAGCTGACCTCTTGTTTAGCTTTTACTCTTGCTATATAATAATTCTTGTCCTAAACTTATCTATAGTTTCTTATTTTCTACGTCTTGTAGCTGGATCTTTATAGTTATCTTACTTCTTAATCCTAGTATTAACTATTTAATCTTTAGGCTAAACACTGCGTTTACCTAGGATTACTAATGTTCTTACTTATTCCCTAAACTTGTAGTTTTTAAACTTGCGTCTTATACTTATTTATTTGTCTGTAAACTAAGTAGCTACCCTTTCCTATTAGTTTTTATCTGTTATAGGTCCTTAGGTATATCTTATCTTATTTTAAAAGTCTTAAGCTTCTTATATCTCCTCTTAAGAATCTTAAGCCTGTGGCCTTTTGCCTTTATTAAGTAATAAGCTAGTACTAGTAGTTATCTACTTACTTAGTTTTTTCTAAATATTACTCCTATTGTCTTGTAAAGCGATGGAAATTGTATTTAATGGTGTTATAATATCCGTTACTAAACCTTATTTTATAATGGTCTTAGTTTCTACTTCTATTTTAACTTTTTTAAGGTTTATATGCTTCTAGTAAACTGCCTTTATTGCTTTATTATTAGTAAATGCTTTACCTATATTAAATTTATTGTCTTTAATGTCCGATCTATAAGCTGGTTCGCTGGTTCCTTTAAACTTAGATAATACTAGCTCTTATAGCTAATAGCTTACGCCGTACTTAGCATCCTTATAAATTTGGTATACGTTATTATAATAAAACGTAAAACTGTTAATTAAACATTCTTTTATTCCTTATAGTGCACCATTATCCCTCTATATATATATGTCCCCTACTGGTCTGGTTCCCTTTACTATATAATTACTTTAACTACCTCTATAATCTTTAGCAAAATAACCCCGTTTTCCACAATTTATATAAGCCCTATCTTTAAACTATTTTTCTTATTATAGAGTCCGCCTAAATGTCTTCTACTACTAAGATCCCTAGTTTGGCCTCTACTCCTAAATTCTTTAATTACTAGATTCTTAACCTTTAGGTTTCTATAATTTCTTTTTCTACCTTTAGGTTTCTTTAGTACTACTTAGGTCTATTAGCTCTACGCTATTTTATAGTTTTTAACTCTATATCTGTCGTTATATACTCTACACTTTATATAACTATGGAACTCTGTCTTGCCCTTTCTTAGCTTGTTTCCTTTAATAAATCCTATTATTAATTTTTATTAATTGGTTTATTAGTTCTTTTAGAGTATCTATATCTTCTATTAGGATAATTGCGTTCTAGACTTTAGCCTTAAGTCCTTGCTTATACTATGCTATAAGCGCCCTATTATTCTATTTAATCTATATAGCTAGTGTTTAAAACTGCGTTATATACTTAATTACTAAAGTGTATTATACTAAGTTCTGAAGTTTTTATTCTACTGTTATAGTTGCTTTAAGGTTTTTAAATATTTGCGTTAACTGTTCTATAAATCTATTCTAACTTGTAAACATATACCGTATATCTAGGTTAGTAGTTGTTATACCATTTACTTATATCTCTATAAGGTAAGGCTTAAACCACTCTAAAGCTCTCCCTAATAAGAATAGTCCTGCGTACGCTACCTGGTCCGTAGGTGTTGCTAACTTTACTCCTTCCTGTATAACCTTAAAATATATTTATATAAGAAACCCTTTGAGCTTTAACTTCTCTTCTAAAAACCGTTTAATTAAAGGTAATTTAACCTTTGCTACTCTAATTCCATTAATACGTTCTTTAAGTAGCCTGCTATTATCTTATAAGTAATTAACTATTTCCTATAACTAACCTTGTATAACTACTTAAGAGTCTATATCTGCTATATTGGTATCTCCTAACCCTAAGGTTATGGCTGCTATTAACGTTATTATAACTAGTGCTTTAGGTGGCATGATGTTTAACCTTATTTAATACTGTAACCTTAGTAGTAAATATATAACGGAACCTTGTAGTAGGAACTACAGTAGGTCCTATTATTAGGCTAGGTATATAGGTAAGAACAGTGTTAATAACGTAATAATAATTAATGGAGTAGTTGCCTAATAGATTAACTCTAATTGTATTCTAAGATTTACTACAAAGAGAGAACTATCTAGGTAGGGACTGTGGTCCATTAAATATATAACTATACGCCTAAGAAATCTCTTTGCTTTATAAGGTACGTGTGCTCTGTCTACTCTGTTATAGATTATATAGATTATATTATATAACCTTAGCTACTATTTCTCGTTATATAGTTCTACTGGATCTATTTTGGACTGTGCCTATATTAACTAACTAGCTTCCTCTAACTCTTCTCTAAATAGTTGTAATATTGTACTTAAGCTGTCCATAATATATAAGACAGTATAAGACAGTATATATTAAGATAGTGCTATAACAGTACTCCCCTTCCTAGAAGGTTTGGTCCCTAAACTAAATAGGTAACTTATTTTCGCTATAAAGATATTACTTTTGCTTACCGCCCTTAACTAAGCTAATAGCAATTTTCTATACTAGGCATAGAAAATCTTAATTAGTTAGCTTAATAAATAAAGTTGGCAGAACTCTATACCGCCACTATATAGCGCTTTTTGGCAAAAAACTAGCTAATTAGATAACTTTAACCGGTAGTTAAAGTTCTATAAGATCTTAACCACCACAAATTACCTTTATAGTTGGCTATGGCCTTAGTATAGCTCTCCCTTATCTTATACCTAGTCTGGGGGTCCTGGCTTCTTAGGGTGTTATTTATAGAACTTTAGTAGTACGCGCTTATACCCTTTTAGGGATTTCTTAGGTTTCTAGGTTTTTTTATTATAATATTTCTATTTAATATAATATATTAAGCCGTGCTTATCTATTTGTTTATTATATATATTAAGGATCTTTTTAAATTCCCACTTATTTATAATATTACCGTTATTATCCCTTTTAGCTATCCTGCTTATAACATTATAATATTCCTCTTTATTAATATGTACTTAACTAGGGATCTTTTTAGGGAACTAGAGGCGGATTTTTAAAGTATATATTACGGATAGCTTAAGTACGATGTTATGACTACTTGGAGAAGAGTTAGAGGAAGCTAGTTAGTTAATATAGGTATAGTTTAGAATGGATTTGGTAGAACTATATAATAAGAAATAGTAGCTGAGGTTATATAATATGATCTATATAATCTATATAATCTGTATAATTTGTAATAGAGTAGATAGAGTATATATACCTTACAAAGCGAAGAGATTTCTTAGGCGTATAGTTATATATTTAATAGACTATAGTCCCTACCTAGATAGTTCTCTCTTTGTAGTAAATCTTAGAATATAATTAGAGTTAATTTGTTAGGCAACTACTCTACTAGTTATTATTATGTTATTAATATTATTCTTACCTATATACCTAGCCTAATAATAGAACCTACTATAGTTTTTACTATAAGGTTCTGTTATATATTTACTACTAAGGTTACGGTATTAAATAAGGTTAAATATTATGCCACCTAAAGCACTAGTTATGATGACGTTAACGGCAGCCACGACCTTAGGGTTAGGAGATACTAGTATAGCGGATATAAACTCTTAAGTAGTTATATAAGGTTAGTTATAGGAAATAGTTAATTGCTTATAGGATAATAGTAGGCTACTTAAAGAATGCATTAATAGAATTAGAGTAGTAAAGGTTAAGTTACCTTTAATTAAATGGTTCTTAGGAGAGAAGTTAAAGCTTAAAGGGTTTCTTACGTATATATATTTTAAGGTTATATAGGAAGGAGTGAAGTTAGTAATACCTATAGACCAGGTAGTGTATGCAGGACTATTCTTATTAGGGAGAGCTTTAGAGTGGTTTAAGCCTTACCTTACAGAGATATAAGTAAACGGTGTAATAACTACTAACCTAGATATATGGTATATATTTGCAAGTTGGAATGGATTTATAGAATAGTTAATATAAATATTTAGAGACCTTAAAGTAACTATAATAGCGGAATAAAAACTTTAGAACTTAGTATAACGCACTTTAGCAATTAAGTATATAACGCAGTTTTAAATACTAGCTATATAGGTTAAGTGGAATAATAGGGCGCTTATAGCATAGTATAAGTAAGGACTTAAGGCTAAAGTCTAGGACGTAATTATCCTAATAGAAGATATAGATACTCTAAGAGAACTAATAGACCGATTAATAAAGATTAATAATAGGATTTATTAAAGGGAATAAGCTAAAAAAGGGCAAAACAGAGTTCTATAGTTGTATAAGGCGTAGAGTACGCAATAATAGATATAGAGTTAAAAACTATAGAATGGCGCAGAGCTAATAGACCTAAGTAATACTAAAGAAACCTAAAGATGGGAAAAAAAACTATAGAAACCTAGAGGTTAAGAATCTAGTAATTAAAGGACCTAGGAGTAGAGGCTAAACTAGGGATCTTAGCAGTAAAAGACGTTTAGGCGGACTCCATAATAAGAAAAATGGTTTAAAGATAGGGCTTATATAAATTGCGGAAAATAGGGTTATTTCGCTAGAGACTATAGAGGTGGTTAGAGTAATTATATAGTAAAGGGAACTAGACCAGTAGGGGACACATATATATAGAGGGATGACGGTGCACTATAAGGAATAAAAGAATGTTTAATTAATAGTTTTATGTTTTGTTATAATAACATATACTAAATTTATAAGGACGCTAAGTATAGTATAAGCTATTAGCTATAGGAGCTAGTGTTATTTAAGTTTAAAGAAATTAGCGAACTAGCTTATAAATTAGACATTAAAGACAATAAATTTAATATAGGCGAAGCATTTACTAATAATAAGGCAATAAAGGCAGCTTACTAAAAGTATATAAACCTTAGAGAAGTTAAAATAGAAGTAGAAACTAAGACTATTATAAAACAAGGTTTAGTAACGGATATTATAATACTATTAGATATAATTTCCATCGCTTTATAAAATAATAGGAGTAACTTTTAGAAGAAACTAAGTAAGTAGATAACTACTAGTGCTAGCTTATTACTTAATAAAGGCAAAAGGCTACAGGCTTAAGATTCTTAAGAGGAGATATAAAAAGCTTAAGATTTTTAAGATAAGATAAGACACACCTAAGGACCTATAACGGATAAAAACTAATAGGAAAGGGCAGCTATTTAGTTTATAAATAAACGAATAAGTATAGGATGCAAGTTTAAGAACTATAAGTTTAGGGAATAAGTAAGAACGTTAGTAATCCTAGGTAAACGTAGTATTTAGCCTAAAGATTAAACAGTTAATACTAGGATTAAGAAGTAAGATAACTACAAAGATCTAGCTATAAGACACAGAAAATAAGAAACTATAGATAAGTTTAGGACAAGAATTATTATATAGCAAGAGTAAAAGCTAAACAAGAGGTCAGCTATACTAGGTTATATAAGGGATAGAGCACCTATATAAAGAGTTATTAATAGGCCAAGTATAGGGATACCTAGGGTAAAATGGTTAGATAAACTAGAATAAGAAGAGGATCTAAATATCCTAACTAGATTTAAAGAAAGACATACTAAAGGATATTATAATATAGTAATAACAAGGTACTTTCTAATAGATAAACCATATATACTAAACTAGTTGTATGGAAAGTGGTATAGGCAACAACATAATGATAAATAGGAAGATTTTTATATATAGCTAGACGAAAAAGTTGTCTAAGACCAACCTGTTATAGAAAAACGCATAAGTTATATTAAAGGGGTATTAATTATAATATTAAGGAACCTAGAAGAAGGATCTAGGGACTAGAGAAGTAAATAACAAATCTTAATACCTATAACAGAGATACCAGTGGTTAGGTTAACTAGGTATAGGTTTAAACTTAAAAATAAAGATAAATTAAGAGTTAACCTAAGTTACCTAGCGTATTATATACTATTATAGATAGCTTATGTGGATGACACCTATAATATATATAGAGCACCAAAAGATAAGAACTAGAAGTACCTAATAAGGGTATATTAGGCACCTAAGAAAAGGCGGTTTAGGAATGCTAAGTATATATATAAATAGCACCTAGTAGAAGTATAAGGTTAAGAAGACTTAATACTTTAACTAGGAAGATTCCTTATAGAAAAATGCCTAGATGGATAATAGTAGTAAAAGTGCCTAGAGAACACTTATCTATAGTATATAGAGGAAAAGAAATAAACTAAGTATTAGCCTAAATTAAACTAAGTATAAACAGGATCTAGCAGCTAATAGTTAGGAAAAGGGGAGGTGTATAGGACTAGAGGGAACTAGTGTTAGAGCCTTAAACCCTTAAAGGAATTTAAGGATAATACCTAAATTTATAAGTTAAGTGGCAAGATTAGCAGTTTAAAGTATTAGTAGATAGTAGAGCAACTAGGAACCATATATTACCAAAGATAGTAGAAAGAATAGGGTTACTATATAGACAGAAAGAATACCTATATCCACTTATAACAATTTTAGGAGATTAGATAGCCTATAGAGGAGGCATTATTAATCTTAAAATAGGACCTATTTGGTTAACTATTAAAGGAAGACTAGTAAGAATGTCTTTTAATATCCTACTATTAGGATAGGATGAGGCAATACTAGGAATACCTTAGTTATAGAAGTACAATCTAAAGATTAATTGGGTTATAGGTTAGGTCAATATTAAAAATACTTAATAGTATAAAGTGCGACAGTAAACTAGGTTAGTATAGTACTAAGTTAGAGCGATATATAAAGAAACTAAGCAAGGCTTAAGTTATGTACCAAAGAGATACCATAAGTATAGTAAAAAGTTATAGTTACTAGAAAGTGAAAAGCTGTTAAAGTATATAGTATAGGACCATAAGATAGAATTAGAAGAAGGAATAAGTCTAAAGTTCTTTCTAATCTATAAGCTTACTAAAACAGAGTTAATAGCGCTTAAAGAGTTTATCCAGGAGAACTTATAAAAGGGATATATTAGACCGTTATAGTTATTAGTAGGATATCCAGTACTATTTATCCTAAAGAAAAACGGAAAATTTAGGATGTGTATAGACTATAAATAGTTAAACAGTATTACTAGGAAGGATAGGTATTCTTTACCCTTAATTAGTAAAATCTAAGATAGGATAGGTAATATAAAAATCTTTATAAAGATAGATCTAAGATAGGCGTACCACTAGATTAGGATTAAGGAAGGTAATAAATAGAAGGCAGTCTTTAGGTCAAAGAAAGGACTATATAAACTATTAGTTATGCAATTTAGGCTTATAAACGTACTAGTAACGTTCTAGAAGCGAATTAATAGTGTGTTAGGAGAACACCTAGATAAGTTTATTATAGTATACCTTAATGATATTATTGTCTACTTAATAAGTAAGGAAGAACATAGAGAACACATTAAATGGGTCTTAGAGAGACTATAGAAAGAATAGATACTAGTAGTAATTAAAAAATGCGAGTTCTTTATAAGAAAAACCGATTTTATAGGATTTATTATTAAACTAGGAAAGATTAGTATAGACCTAAAGAAAGTTAAAGCTATAGTAAGTTCGTAAGAACTAGAAAATATTATATAGTTAAAATCGTTTCTAGGGTTTTATAACTACTATAGGAGGTTTATAGCGCAGTAGTTAAAGAGTATTAAGCCGTTTATAAGGCTAACAAAGAAGGAGGAACTGTAGATTTAGGGTAGTAAATAAAAGAAGCTGTTCTAAAAACTTAAAGAGTTGTTTACCTAAGAGCTAGTCCTTAAGATCTATTAACTAAAGTTAGAAACGGTTGTTAAGATAGACGTATTAGACTTTGCACTAGGAGTATACTTACTATAGAAGTATTAGGACGTATAGCACCCAGTAGCGTACTATAGTTGGAAAATAACACCACTAGAGTTAAACTACAATATTTATAATAAGGAGTTGCTAGGTATAGTTATAGTACTTAAGGAATAGAAAGCATTCTTACAAGGTATAGAGAAACTGTTTGTGGTTAAAATAGACTATAAGAACCTTATAGGATTCCTAATAATAAAGGAACTTAACTAAAGATAGGTTAAATGGGTGGAAATGCTTATAGAATACCATTTTGAAATTTAGTATACTAAGGGTACAGACAATATACAAGTAGACGCTCTAAGTAGAAAGGCTGAACTATAAAGTAACAAAAAGCCATTAGGAGCTTTATTGCGAAAAGATTAAAACGGATTAATTAGGTATAATTACCTAAAAATTATAATAACTAAGGAAAGTTAGATCTATAAATTACTAGAGAGTAATTAGATATAGAAGATCTAAGAAGTATAGGTAGAGAATCTAGACTTAGAGCAATACGAAAATAGAGAAGTAATATATATACCTAAGTCTATTATAGAGGAGTTTGTTAAGGAATTCTATAAGGGAATAATATAAGGATACAACAGAGCTATAGGCTTAGTATTAAGACTTTAAAAGGAGTATATTATTTAAGAAATCTAGGGACTAGCAAGATAAGTTATAAAGGAATATTTAGATTGCTAAAGGAATAAACTAATAAGGCATAAGCTGTATAGAGGGCTATAACCTATTAAAATACCGGGAAGACCATAGGAAGTTATATTATAGGACTTTATTATTAAGTTACTAAAGTTAAAAGATCCTATTATGGGATAGGACCATAACGCGATCTTAGTAATAGTGGATAAGCTTATAAAGTAGGGATACTTTATAGCATACATAAAAGAGATATTAGTAGAGGATATTGCTAGAATCTATATAAAGGAAGTATTTGCAAGATATAGAGTACTAGATAAAATTATATTAGACAGAGATCTAAGATTTTTAGTAGCGTTTTAGGAGGTGTTTTTAGTAGAATAGGGAGTTTGCGCAGTAACCTCTACAGCATATTATCCGTAGATGGATAGATAAACGGAAAGACTAAACTAGACACTAGAACAGTATTTAAGACATTATATTAATCACGCATAGAATAATTAGGTATCGTTATTACTAGTTATATAGTTTATATACAATACAACACCACAAGAAGGAATGGGGATATTACTATTTAAGGCAAATTACGGGTACGAGCTAAGAACGTTGTTATTGCTATATTAAGTGAAGAAAACAAGTAGCACAGCTAAATAAAGAATAGAGATATTAATAAATCTTTATATAGACCTTATGGAAACAGCTAAACTAGTATAGCAAAGGATAAAAAGGTACTATAATACTAAGAGATCTAAGGGACCAGATCTAAAGGAGGGAGATAGAGTGTAGCTACTATACAAAAATTTTAAGAGTTAATGACTAAGTAAGAAGTTAGACTATGTTAGACTAGGACCTTTTAAAGTTAAATAAAGAATTTTATTAGTTATATATAAGTTAAACCTACTAGCCAAAATAAAGATCTACCCTATATAGTATATCGCGATACTAGAACTAGTATACGGAGATATTAAGCCACCAGTTTACAAGGCAGACATATATAGAGGATAAAAAGAAGACAAATAGTAAGTTTTAAAGATTATTAGTTACGAGGACGTAGATAATAAAACATAGTATAAAGTAAAGTAGATAGGCTATAGTAAGACTACTTAGAAACTACTAAGCAACCTAAAGAACGCTATAGGAAAGGTATAGAGGTATTAGAAGAAAGTAGGTTAGGCAGCATTAATAAGAAAAAATTGCTAAAAAATAAGTTACCTAAGGGGGACCTAAGAGGAGTAATTGCTAAGCTACTTAGAGTTATTTCCCTTATAGGAGGAGAGCTAGTTCTTTTGTTACCTAGCTTAAACAGACCCTATTAAACTAGTTTTTATTTCTTAGAACGAACCTTCTTACGTATATATTTAAGACGTTAAAGACGAGTATAAGCTAGACGTTAAGCTTTAAGGATATATATGGATTCTTCTAAGACATGTTAAACCTTAAGTGTTACGGACGCTTTAAGTACAATATTATGACTACTTAGGGAAGAGTCGGAGGAAGCTAGTTAGTTAATATAGGCACGGTTCAGGATAGAACTAGTGGAACCATATAATAAAGAATAGTAAGCAAGTTATGTAATATTATACGCAGTGTACGCAGTGTACGTAGGGTATATTTATATATAATATGTATAACACATACCTTATATACAAGGGAGGATTTCTTAGGAGTATGGTTGTGTATTTAAAGGACCTTAGTCCCTACTATAGATAGTTCTCTCCTTGTAGTAAATCTTAGAATATAATTAGAGTTAATCTGTTGGGTAACTACTCTACTAGTTATTATTACGTTATTAATACTATTCTTACCTATATACCTAGCCTAATAATAGGACCCACCGTAGTTCCTGCTATAAGGTTCCGTTATATATTTACTACTAAGGTTACGGTATTAAATAAAGATCAAATAATATACCACCTAAAGCACTAGTTATAACGACGTTGATGGTAGCCACAACCTTAGGGCCAGGAGATACTAGTATAGCGGACATGGATTCTTAAGTGGTTACGCAAGGTTAGTTATAGGAAATGGTTAATTACTTATAAGATAATAATAGGATACTTAAAGAACGCATTAATAGAATTAGAGTAGCAAAAATTAAGTTACCTTTAATTAAACAGTTCTTAGGAGAGAAGTTAAAGCTTAAGGGATTTTTTACGTAGATGCACTTTAAGGTTATATAGGAAGGAGCGAAGTTAGTAATATTGTTAGATTAAGTAGCCTATGCAGGATTGTTCCTAATAGGGAGAGTACTTAAGTAGTTTAAACCGTATCTCACGGAGATATAGGCCAATGGCATAATAACTACTAACTAGGATGTACGGTATATATTCACCAGTTAAAACGGGTTTATAAAACAACTAATATAAATATTTAGGGATCTAGAGGCCACAACTATAGCAGAACAAAAGCTTTAGAACTTAGTATAATGTACTTTAGCAATTAAGTATATAACGCAGTTTTAAACACTAGCCACGTAGGTTAAGTGGAATAATAGGGCGCTTATAGCATAGTATAAGCAAGGACTTAAGGCTAAAGTTTAGGATGTAATTATCCTAATAGAAGATACGGATACTCTAAGAGAGTTAATAGACCAGTTAATAAAAATTAATAATAGGGTCTATTAAAGGGAACAAGCTAAGAAAGGGCAAGACAGAGTTCTATAGTTATATAAGGCGCAGAGTACGCAATAATAGATATAGAGTTAAAAACTATAGAATGGCGTAAAGCTAATAGACCTAAGTAGTACTAAAGAGACCTAAAGGTGGGGAAAGAAACTATAGAAACCTAAAGGTTAAGGATTAAGTAATTAAAGAACCTAGGAGTAGAGGCTAAACTAGGGATCTTAGCAGCAGAAGACGTTTAGGCGGACTTTATAGTAAAAAAAATAGTTTAAAGATAGGGCTTGCATAAATTGCGGAAAATAAGGTTATTTTGCTAGAGACTATAGAGGTGGTTAGAGTAATTACGCAGTAAAGGGAACTAGGCTAGTAGACGGCACGTATATATAAAGGGATAATAGTGCACTATAAGGAATAAAAGAGTGTTTAATTAATAGTTTTACGTTTTATTATAACAACATATACTGAATTTATAAGGACGCTAAGTATGGTATAAGCTATTAGCTATAAAAGCTATTATTATTTAAGTTTAAAGGAACTAATAAACCAGCTTATAGATTAGATATTAAAGACAATAAGTTTAATATAGGCGAAGTATTTACCAATAATAAGGCAATAAAGGCAGCTTACTAGGAGCATATAAACCTTAGAGAGGTTAAAATAGAAGTAGAAACTAAGACCATTATAAAACAAGGTTTAGTAATGGATATTAGGATA